>JGI20152J14361_10002783_pt1 | contig 10199 bp, 10 predicted proteins | sample COG_02_FD_14361 | JGI IMG/M metagenome (IMG submission 14361)
GACAATGTGTTGACAAGACCAGTAAGCTCTGCAAACTGATCGTCATAGTTTTGACAGCTAACAATCGTTAGAGCAACCGCCAAAAGACTTAATAAACCTTTTTTCATTTTGATAAAATTTAAATTAAAATTAATAATGCTTTTATTTTTTAGATTAACATTTGTTTGCAAATATAAATATATAATTGAACTTTCAAATAGTTTTTGAAAAAAAATAAATAATTTATTTGGGCATAAATCCTGTAAACAATAGGATTGAAATAAATAGTGAAGTATATCTTTTAATTCTAGCGAATGAAAAACCTCCGCTTTTGGCGGAGGTTAAAAAGATTTTAAAGCTTCTAAAGAAAAGCCCCTAACGATAGATGCAAACTTAAAATAAAATACAAGTCTACGGTCATGGAACGCTTTAGAGTTATCAACAACGGCTGTTCATTACCCAGCCTCTTATCGNAGCTTCTTGTGTAAAACAGATAGCTGGAGTCCGACTGCTTCTTGTATTGCTTTTTTGTCACCCGTATAATTGTTGACCGAAATTACAAAGCTGAAAGGTTTTTTGGTGTCTGTAAAAATGTAGCCCGCCAAAACATGATTATTCCTGAGATTCCCCGATTTGGCATATACAAACTTTAGGTTGTGCTGAGGTGCATAAGGAGTCAGGGTTCCTTCTGAATTAGCTTGTGGGAATAAAGTTTTAATGTCCCTGCTTCCAATCATTTCATAAATCGTACCTAAAGTTTCTTGCAGACCCCTGGGACTTGCAAGGTTGTATCGCGACAAACCCGAACCATCTACTTGCTGGAATTGGGGCTTTAGGGTTTTGTTTCGTTGATACAACAGCAACAAGCCTTGTTGCGTATTCAACTCCCACTGTGAAGTTCCGCAAAGCATCAATACGAGCGATTCGGCAACAAGGTTGTCGCTGTCGTGAAGCAATGCTTTGTAGAGCAGAGTTTTTGTAGTCGTAAGCGTTTTATACCCATCCAAAGAAACTTCTTGTTTGTATCCTTTATATATAGGTGTTGTAATTGCATCTTGCATCAACTGAACGAAAAGGGAGTCTGAGGGGGTAAAAGGTAGGGAAAGCGTATCTGCTTTTGTACGGCTCAACTGGTGAATCTGGTCATCAACCAATAATTCATAGTATTCTTGTTTTTGGGTGTAAGGGATTCTTTGCTCAAAACCTGGCGGACTAAACCGAAGACGATCTGATTCTGGACTAGAACTGATTTGAACTAGATTTCCATGAAAAGGAAAACTGGATTTTTTTGCTGAGAAAGCATAGGACACATCATCCCATGCCCAACCAGAGCCTAGGGCAGGGGAGGTCATCGGTCTCGGAAGGTAAAACAACGAATCTTTTTGTTTCTTTAAAAAAGTAAGAACGTCATCGTTTGCACGACTTGGATATCCTAGAAGCGGATAGCCAGTAGACCAAAAATAAAAACGCCCATCTTGTTTTTTGTAATGAAGTGCGGGCAGTGAAAAACCAAAGGTTTGAAGAGCCCCTAAAAAAGGCACTAATTTTATAGTGGAAGCGGGGAGTATCTTTTTGTCAGACTGAAGTGAGACAACTTCTTTTTTTTGCTCCAAATCAAAAATACTAACAGAAACCTGGGCGCCTTGAAAAACCGCTTCTTTAGCGATGGAACGATTGAGTTGACGTTCTAGTCTTTTTTGGGCATGCAAAAAACTAAACCAAAACAGCAAACTAAAAAAACACAAATACCTTTTCACGGACATAAAGATACAGCAACTTTAATAATTGGTAAAGCTTGATATTGAAACAAAGGCGCTTGACTCATGATTTGAGACGATCCTTTGCCACCAATTTTTTTGGTAAAATACCTACATCCATACTGATGAACATGACCGGGCATTCACGTGAAACAACCTTTATGAGTTATATCGGAAAAGATCAGAACCGAGATCGGTATGCTGATGAATTTATGCAAGTAATGAGTGTGATGGAAATGTAAAATTTAGTCCATACGCTTCCAGCGCTGTGTTCTCCCAATAAAAGAAAAGCCTATGAAACCGCGAACATTTAATTCTGAATCACCCTCCAAGGTCAGCGTACATTGGTATTCTTTACCGTTTGCAGGGTCTAAAATTGTTCCACCAGTCCATTGTTCCTCATCCCGTGTTAACCCTTTAAGGATTATAAGCCCTTCAATGGGTTGATTTAGTTCAGATCCCGTACAGTTGGTACAAAGTTGGTCTTGGTCTTCCTCGAGTAATAAGGTTTCTATGCGGCCGTAGAGCGTATCGTTTTCTATATACAGCTTGATAATGGACTTCTCGACGCCGGTTTCATCGTCGATGGTAACCCAATTACCCTCAAAATCGGGAGTTTGTATGAACAAAGAAAGGAACAGGAAATAGGTAGCTAGCATCTTTTTTCTTTAAAAGTAAACGATTTTATTCAATTCGGTTTTACGTATCTTGGCTAAACAGTTCTAATTAAATAATAAAATGGTTTTAAAAATTTTAAAAATTATCCCTCTAATCCTGGGGATCGTTTGCTTTGCGGAAGTAGGTTACTTGCACTTTATGCTGAGCTTTATAGACGTCCCCTACTTGGTTCTTGGAATCATACTCAGCAGTTTATCACTATTTTTACTTAGAAAAAAATAACCCCTAATACCAAAATCTATGTATTTCAGTGAAAGCGAAGAATGGTTGGTTGTGCTTGCTGCATCTGTAATTATTATTGGATTATTAGTCAAAAGTTATCGCGACTATAAATCAATGACAGCGGAGATGAACAAGAAAATTAAGCGCCAAAAAGACGATGAAGCCTACATAAAAAAACTAAAAAAAGTTGTGGATGAAAAAAATGAAGAGCTTCAAAAAATGATTAAAAATCAGAAAAAAACCTAGAAACGAAACCCATTCAAACTGTTGTTTATCGTTGAGAAAATAAGTTATATTTGTACCTACAAATGTTAATCAACACCAGACCCTTCATATGAAAACTGTTTTTCATGCCGCAGCGACACGGGGCAACCAAAATCATGGATGGCTCAGTGCCAATCACTCCTTTAGCTTTGCTAATTATTATGATCCCAATCGAATTAACTTTGGGGCTTTGCGGGTACTAAATGATGACGATATAGCAGCAGGAAAGGGCTTTGGGACGCATCCGCACAACAATATGGAAATTATAACCCTCCCGTTAAAAGGCGATCTAGAGCACCAAGACAGTATGGGGCATTCTGAAGTAATTCAGGAGGGTGATATACAGGTTTTAAGCGCTGGAACTGGAATTGAGCACAGTGAGTATAACAAAAATAAAGATCGACCCATAAACCTGCTTCAATTATGGATTTTTCCAAACAAGCAGAACGTTAGCCCGCGCTATGATCAAAAATCTATTCGAGATTTGAAAAAGGAAAATGAATTTTATCAAATTTTATCTCCAAATCCAGAAGATGCTGGGGTTTGGATCCATCAAAACGCTTGGATGCATTTAGGGGATTTTACTGAACACAAAGAAGCGCATTATACCATAAAAGATAAAAAAAACGGTGTTTATGTCTTTATGCTCGAAGGCGAAGCTACCCTCGGCTCGCACAGCCTAAAAAAAAGAGACGCCCTGGGAATTTGGGAAACTGAAAGCCTGAGCATAATTGCACAACCCAATTCAAGAATATTCTTGATTGAAGTTCCTATGAATTTTTAACCTTATAAAATGAATACAGAAATTACTGCTGCTGCACTACTAGAAAAGTTGGTTAAAAAAATTGAAACAAATGATGTAAAGGATTCCGTCCACAAAATAAAACTCATGACTGCTCGAGACGTAATCCGAGAATTAATTCGATGATTTAAACGGAATTAAAACCATACACTCAAACAATAAATCTTTAACAATGGCGCCCTGATTTTCAGAAATTGAATTACATTTGAAGTAACACGCATTCAATTTCAGATACTTATGTCATTCAAGCCCCAACTTGCTGCATTCTTATTAAGTGGCCTTATACTATACAGTCAAGAAATTCCACCCATACAAAAGTATAGGTCTCAAGAAACTGGTTCCGGGAATCAAAACTGGATGATAAGCCAGGGACTGGAACTTGGCCAGCAATTTGGATGTTAGGAGCTAACATTAATACGGTTGGATGGCCCGCCTGCAGAGAAATCGATATTATGGAGCAAAAAGGTTTGGATAAAAATACAATCTCAGCAGCATTACATAACCTATCAAGCTCAGGAAATACTGAGAAAACCAAAGAAACTTCAGTTACTGGATCGACAACAGGTTTTCATGTATATGCAGTAAACTGGACCGCAGAAAAGATTGAATTCTCGATAGATGGTGTGGTGTTCTATACCTATAATACTACAGTGAAGACAAATGAAAACTTGCCTTATAATGCATCTCCGTTTATAATACTAAACCTGGTTATGGGTGGCAGTTTAGAAGGAGATATTCCTGCTGACTTTACAGAAAGTAAAATGGAGATAGACTATGTTCGAATATACCGTCAAAAAACATCCTAGATTCTTGAAAAAAATTATTATTATATATGTATCTTTAAGCTTTATTAATAAGCCCGAAAAATCAAATGAAAACAGTTGATTGTGTGGGTTAAAATTAAAAAATAACAATCCCTAACTGAAACGTTGTTGGGGTTTTTATATGTCAGACAACTATTATAAGAGGAGTCTTTGTGAGTAGAAAATTATAGGAATATACAAGGTGAATTCACCAATAAAATAATTAAACTAAAAATACCATGTTAAAAAATCATTGCTTCTACATTTTACTCTGTATCGGCCTTCTAGGAAATGCTCAACAAGACGCAAATCAAACGATCGAAACTAAAGTTGAAACACTTTTGGCAAAAATGACCTTGAAAGAAAAGATTGGTCAAATGAATCAATACAACGGTTTTTGGAATGTCACAGGGCCAGTACCTGAGGGTGGCGATGCGGAAGCAAAATACAATCACCTAGCGAAGGGATATGTTGGTTCAATGCTGAACGTACGGGGCGTAAAAGAAGTGCGTGAAGTACAAAAAGTTGCCGTTGAAAAATCAAGATTAGGAATTCCTTTAATTATTGGATTTGATTTAATTCACGGATATAAAACCATTAGTCCTATTCCCTTAGCAGAATCTGCAAGTTGGGATTTAGAGGCCATTAAATATTCTGCAGCAATTGGAGCCAAAGAGGCTGCTGCCGCTGGAATCAATTGGACTTTTGCCCCTATGGTAGACATAACACGTGATGCCCGATGGGGAAGAGTTATGGAAGGTGCAGGAGAAGATCCCTATTTAGGCAGTAAAATAGCTGCTGCTCGTGTACAAGGTTTTCAAGGAGAAGATTTAACATCACCCCATACCGTTGCTGCATGCGCAAAGCACTTTGCTGCATACGGATTTGCAGAAGGTGGTCGTGATTACAATACGGTTGACATCGGGCTGAATACGCTCCACAACATTGTATTGCCTCCCTTTAAAGCGGCTGTAGATGCTGGCGTAAAAACCTTTATGAATTCGTTTAACGACCTCAATGGAATACCTGCAACTGCTGATGCATATTTACAAAGAGATCTTTTAAAAGGTGCTTGGGGCTTTGACGGTTTTGTGGTATCTGACTGGGGTTCTTTGAGAGAAATGATGGATCACGGATATGCTAAAGACAGAAAACATGCAGGCGAATTGGCATTAAATGGTGGATCTGATATGGATATGGAATCCTATATCTACTTCGAAGAATTAGAAGGTTTACTCAAAGAAAAAAAGGTAACGCTAGCACAAATTGATGATGCCGTAAAAAGAATTTTAAGCGTAAAATATGAATTGGGATTATTTGATGATCCTTACCGCTACTTGGATGAGAAAAGAGAACAAGAAGTTACAGGATCACAAGAGATTTTAGATGGTGTTTTAGACATGGCTAAAAAGTCTATTGTCCTCTTAAAAAATGAAAAACAAACACTTCCTCTAAAGAAAAAAGGACAGCGAATTGCATTAATTGGACCTCTAGCTGCTGACAAAAATAGCCCGTTGGGAAATTGGAGAATTGCAGGGGAAGACAACTCCGCAATTTCGGTTCTTGAAGGTTTGAATGCCTATAAAGGAAATAAAATTGTTCACCAACAAGGTGTGAAATTAGTAAATAAAATCCCGGCCGGCTTTCATGAAGAGGTGTCAATAAACACTACCGATAGAACCGGTTTTGAAGCCGCAAAAAAGGCAGCAGCTAATGCAGATGTAGTCTTAATGGTTTTAGGGGAATACGGTTTTCAGTCTGGAGAAGGGCGCAGTAGAGCTAATTTGGATTTACCCGGACTTCAACAAGAATTATTAGAGGAAGTTTATGCCATCAATCCCAACATTGTTTTGGTATTGATGAACGGGAGACCGTTGGTTTTGAATTGGGCAGCAGAACACCTTCCTGCTATTGTAGAAGCCTGGCACTTAGGTACACAAAGCGGACACGCAATTGCACAAGTTCTTTACGGAGATTACAACCCTGGAGGAAAACTTCCAATGAGTTTCCCAAGAAGTGTTGGTCAAATGCCCCTTTATTATAACTACAAAAGCACAGGGCGTCCCGGTGCCGATGGAGAGGATCAAGGCAGTGTCTTTTGGTCGCACTATGGAGATGAGAAAAACAGCCCACTCTACCCCTTTGGGCATGGTTTAAGCTACACAGAGTTTAGTTACTCACCCATTGAGCTTAGTGCTTCAGAAATGACCCCTGAGGGCTCTGTCAATGCATCTGTACTCTTGACTAATACTGGGAAGGTAGAAGGAAAAGAAGTTGTTCAACTCTATATACAAGATCCATACGCTAGTGCCGTTCGTCCCGTACGAGAATTAAAAGGTTTTGAATTGGTCTCTCTTAAGCCTGGAGAATCCAAACGCATTGATTTTACGATTGACGAAAAGATGCTTCAATTTTATAGCGCAAATAATACCTGGGAGTCTGAAGCTGGTGACTTTAATATTTTTATTGGAACCGACTCCACTACTGAAAGAAAAGTTACTTTTGTTTTAAAGTAAAAAAAAACGCTAATACAGCTGCACAATTAATTGTCTTTTTTTCGAATAAAGATTGAGCAAAGACAATTAATTAAACCCTGTATTTGTTGACAATAAACACAAGGAGCCTAACCTAGGTTAGTGTTTTTTGTAACTCACCATTAATTAAAAATCTTGAAAGATTAGCTCTTCAGGGTATGTTTTATTTATGAAAAAGATCTATTATATTATTTGTTTTTTATTCTTTGTGGGATGTGGTTCCAACGAAATTGAAGAGGGTACTCCCCCAATTGTAATAACTCCTGAACCCATTGTACAAGTTCCGCAGGGGTGTCCTAGCGGAAGAGTGGCAGATGCAAGACCGACTGGCGACTTCAGTACCCTTGTTTGGGCTGATGAGTTTAACGAGGACGGAGCCCCTTGTGACAACAATTGGTTTCATGAAATTATTCCTCCCAGTAACGGCGGTTGGTATAATAACGAGCAGCAGTTCTATACCGATAGCAGATCGAATTCTATAGTCGAAGATGGTGCGCTGAAAATTACAGCCATAAAAGAACCATTTGAAGGAAAGGAGTATACCTCAGCTCGAATGACTACTCAAGGTCTTTTTGAATTCCGCTATGGAAAAGTTGAAATCAGCGCGAAACTACCAGTAGGTCAAGGAACATGGCCTGCATTATGGTTTTTAGGTGCAAATATTGATTCTGTAAGCTGGCCTCAATGTGGTGAAATGGATCTAATGGAACACGGAAACGGAGAGCCAGGTTTGGTTTCTTCAGCTGTTCACCAAGCAAACGAAAATGGGGATGCCTACTACATCAGTGGAGAGCAGATAATTGAAAATGTATCTACTGAATTTCACCTATACACCATGGAATGGACCTCAACAGCAGTTCGGTTTTATGTAGACGGAAAACAACATCATGAGGTTTTAATATCGGGCGATTCGCCCTTTAAACGATTTTTCTTTATTCTTGTAAACGTAGCTATGGGAGGGAATTTTACAGGGAATATAATTGATCCTGATTTTGTTTCATCCTCCATGTATATAGATTATATTCGTGTGTATCAATAAACTACTTTACAATGAGAGCAGCAGCCCTACTTCTTATTTCGCTCAGTTGCATGTCACTTGGAGCACAGCTTAAGGATAAAAAATTAATTTGGTCTGATGAATTCGATCAAGCTACTTTGAATTCTGATTATTGGACATTCGAATTAGGAGACGGATGCCCTTACCTATGTGGCTGGGGTAATAACGAACGTCAAATCTATACGGACACAAACCACCTCCTGCGAGATGGAAACTTGGTGCTTCAAGCGCGCTTGGAAGACGGTGAATATACTTCCACAAGAATAATAACCAAAGAGAAGCTTGAATATACCTACGGATATTTTGAAGTACGCGCTAAGCTTCCCGTAGGCCAAGGAATATGGCCCGCTTTTTGGATGCTGGGCAGTAATATTTCAGAGGTTCAATGGCCTCTTTGTGGTGAAATCGATGTACTGGAATACGTTGGTAGAGAACCGGGAGAAATTTTTACTTCCCTACACACCAAAGCTAGCCATGGAAATACCATCAATACAAAGAAAACTAAATTACCAGTAATTGAAGATGGTTATCACATCTATGCCGCTGATTGGAACAAAGACCAAATAGAGTTTTTTGTAGATGGTGAACGTGTATATACCTTTATCCCAAAAAACAAAACTCAAGCGGAGTGGCCCTTTGACCAACCTTTTTATCTTTTATTGAACCTAGCGGTAGGCGGAAATTTTGGAGGTCCAGAAGTAGATGATTCTATTTTTCCACAAGAATTCATCATTGATTATGTTCGGGTCTATCAATAGAGTTCCAAGGCTATCCTGTAAACATCAACTTCTTCATCAATTTGCGTAAAAGGACAAAGGCTAGAATGGTAACCGAAAATAAGATAAGGCCTTCAAGGTATTCTCCGTATATAAAATAACCCGTACTGAAGAGAGCGCCATAGATTCCTACAGAGCCTACAAGCATACATAAAATCCCCGTTGGAACATTCCATGCTCTTTTTTCGGTATCGAGATCAATCCCGTCTTCTTTTGCATCTGAAACTACTTTATCCCAACCTGGCCCACCCGGCTGCGTAATTTTATAGAATTCGTTTAACGTTGACTTATCAGAAGGAGGCGTCAATAAAGTCACAACGACCCATGAAACTGTAGTAATGGCTACACCCAACACAAGCTGAATATCATTGGCAATTGGATCAAAACCTAGTTTTACATGGATCAGTTTAAAGTATAATGCAAGAATAAAGGAAACCGTCATGGCAGTTACCTCACTGTAAGCGTTAATTCGATACCAGAACCAACGCATGATGAAAAGTAAGCCAGTTCCTGCTCCAATTTGAAGTAAAATCTGAAAGGCTTCCAAAGCATTACTCAGTAAGAGTGCAAAAAGCGCAGAAGCTATCATCAAGACCACCGTGCTCAAGCGTCCAATTTTAACCAATTCTTTTTCCGAAGCATCCGGCTTTACAAAACGTTGATAAAAGTCATACACTACATAACTCGATCCCCAATTCAAGTGAGAAGAAATAGTAGACATAAAAGCAGCGATAAGAGAAGCTACAATAAGGCCGATAAGTCCTGCTGGTAAAAAAGTCATCATAGCAGGATACGCTAAATCATCTTTTACAATACTTGGATCAATATTGGGAAATGCAAGTTGAATGGATTGGATGTCTGGAAATATAATTAAACTCGCCAAAGCAATAAGAATCCAAGGCCAAGGGCGTAAAGCATAGTGAGCGAAATTGAATAATAGGGTAGCCCAAACTGCATTTTTTTCGTCTTTTGCAGACAACATACGTTGGGCTATATAACCTCCACCACCTGGCTCAGCTCCAGGATACCATACACTCCACCACTGAACGGCAATAGGCAATATGAATAGGGTTATGAAAACTTCACGTTGTTGGAAGTCTGGAATAAAATCTAACTTAGGTACTACATTAGGGTGTGTCAATAAATTTTCTAGCGTTCCAATTTGAGGTAAATCAATGATGTAGTAGGTCGCCCAAAAAGTAGCTCCCATTGCTAAAATAAATTGGAAAAAATCGGTAATAACCACTCCTTTTAATCCGCCTAAAGAACTGTATAAAACGGTTATGGTAGATGCTATAACCAAAGTTTCAATAGCTGTAAACCCTAA
>JGI20152J14361_10002790_pt1 | contig 10189 bp, 8 predicted proteins | sample COG_02_FD_14361 | JGI IMG/M metagenome (IMG submission 14361)
TATGCGATTCCGGGTGAGGGTGAGCCTGGCAATGATACATGGTCAGGAGACTCTTGGAAGACTGGCGGCGCAGCAACATGGCTCACAGGCTCTTACGATGCCGATCTCAACTTGATCTATTGGGGCACAGGCAATCCTGGCCCCGATTGGAACGGCGACGTAAGGCTAGGCGACAACCTTTACTCTGACTCGGTGCTTGCGCTGAACGGCGATACCGGCAAGATCGACTGGCATTTCCAATTTACGCCTCACGACGTTCACGATTACGACTCAATTCAAATTCCAATCCTTGCAGATATCGCCATCGATGGCCGCGACCGTAAAGCGATGCTGTGGGCTAATCGCAACGGTTTTTTCTACACGCTTGATCGCAGTACCGGTGAATTTCTCAAGGGCAAGGCCTATGCCACTCAGACTTGGGCACAGGGTCTCGACGCAGCGGGTCGACCGGTTCGCGTTGCAGGGATGGCTCCGTCCTATGAGGGCACATTGGTTGCACCCCCAATCGTTGGCGCAACTAACTGGTACTCCCCTGCATTTTCGCAGCAAACAGGCTTATTTTATGTCACCGCGTTCGATGGCGAGCAAGAATTTTTCAAACGCGACCAGGATTACGAAGAGGGAGAGAGCTTTACCGGCGGCGGTGGACGTTACCTCAAACCAATGGATGCATTTCATAGCGCGATTAGGGCAATCGACCCCACAACCGCAGAAATAGTCTGGGAATTCCCCATTATGCCGCGCTCGTCGGCGGGGATAACGACTACCGCAGGTGGCTTGCTTTTTAGTGGCAGCGCCGATGGTTATTTCTACGCGCTCGATGCAGCGACCGGCGACGAATTGTGGCACACCTCACTCGGCGCGAGAGTCCACGCTGCGCCGATGACGTATGCGGTGGACGGCAAACAATTCGTCACAATAGCCTCCGGTAATGTCCTCTTTACCTTTGGCCTACCCGACTAACCGATCCGCCAACCATTGGGTCAGACGAAGGGGGCAACGAGCTCTTCGCTGACCTCCCAAAGGCGTTCTGCATCCGCATCGGTTGAGTGCTCAGCAACCCGAACCTTGCGTCGCTCATAAAAATAATGCCCATTCGCACCGACGCTTGCTGGGTCCTCAGAACTTGCCAACCAGATAAAAGTATCAGCTCCTTTTTTAATGCTCACCATAAATGGATAGATCACAAAGCCAATTGTGCGAGCGAGTAGACCGCCTTTACTCCAGATTGGCGTGCGCACCGCACCGGGATGAAAAGAACTGGTTACAATATTGTGTTCGCCCACCCTGCGTTGTAACTCGCGCGCCGTAAGCAAATTCATGAGTTTAGAGCGCCCGTAGGCAACGAGCGTCTTATAGCCGGTTCGCAAACCGAGGTCATCGAAATTTAATGCGCTATTCGTATGCCCGTAAGAGCTTGTGAAGACCACTCTCGCCTGACCACTTGCTGCCGCTCTTTCTAGCGCTGGCATCAGTTTCTTTGTGAGAAGGAAGCCCGACAGATGATTCGTGACCAGAGTTGTCTCAAACCCTTCGCTCGTCTCGCTTCGCTGGCCATTGGCTGACCCTGCGTTATTACACAATACGTCAACCTTCAAAAAATCCCTTAAAAGCCGATCGGCAACAGTACTGACACTCTCGAGCGAGCTAAAATCAGCAACATAGAGCAGTCCTTGGTCGTTACCGGTCTCTAACTCTATTTTGGCAAGCGCTGCATGGCCACGCTGCTCGCTGCGGCAAACTAGAACAAGGCGCGCGCCCCGCGCGGCAAAATTTCGTGCAGCCTCAAAGCCAATGCCGCTATTGCCGCCAGTCACTACATAGACTTTACCCAAAAGATCTTGTTCGCATTTTTTCATACCGCATTTCCTATCTCGAAAAGAGCACCTAGTATCTGAAGAAGGCACCTGCTATCTAAAAGAGCACCTGTTCTTTATAAAGAGCAACTATCACGCAGGCACACGAGTCGCCTTAAGAGGCCACTCATGCTGTGTATCACTTGAACTCGCGCGCCCTTAAGGCTATTTTCCATTACTCGACACCACACCCCTGTCTCAGCACACGGTAGGATATTAAGCATGGACACTAAAACGAAAGCCACGACAACCGAGCACGCAGGCGAGCGCCAGGCATCTTTCACTCGCTTCGACGAATGCAGCAAGCAAGACGCCGAAATAATTCTTGAGAATTATACGCAATTCGCGCAGGAAATACCGACGCGTGTCCTCGACCACTTGCGACTTCTCGACGGCGACTTCGGCGGCTTCAATATCGACAGACTCCAGCATAGCCTGCAAACCGCAACACGCGCGCTGCGCGACGGACGCGATGAAGAGTATGTAGTCTGTGCCCTACTCCATGATATCGGCGACACCCTTGGCACCTATGATCACGGCGGACTCGCCGCGGCGATACTCAAGCCCTTCGTTAGCGAAGCCAATCATTGGATGCTACAAAACCACCCCATTTTCCAAGGCTACTATTACTTCGAGTACCTGGGCGGAAACAAAGATGCTCGCGAAAAATTTGCCGACCATCCGCACTATGAACACACCAAAGAGTTTGTCGAACTATACGATATGCCTGCCTTCGACAGCGAATACGACAGCTTGCCGTTAGAGGACTTTGAGCCCCTAGTGAGGCGCGTAATGAGCAAGGCTGTCGAGGTTGCTGCATAGCCGGCACAGCTTCAAACTCACCACAAAAAATAGAAACCGATAACCACTTTGAAACACAATCGAGAAATACATGTCGCAACCCCCGAAGAAACGTCAACAAGAATCCGCAGCTCAAGCCAGCACTGCACATATCAGCCGCTTCCCTATTCCGCCCCTTAACGCGATGGAGCCAGATATCCGCGAGCGTATCGAAGCTGTTCAGGCGAAGTCGGGGTTTATCCCTAATATCTTCCTGGCGCTAGCGCATCGGCCAGACGAGTTTCGCGCCTTCTTTGCGCTGCACGACTCACTGGTAGATAAAGACGATGGACTGAGCAAAGCAGAGCGCGAAATGATTATTGTGGTGACCTCTGCGCTCAATCAATGCCTCTACTGCGTGATCGCGCACGGCGCTATTCTGCGCATTCGCGCCAAAGATTCGCTGCTCGCCGATAAGCTTGCGGTAAATTATCTCAAAGCCGAGCTAGAGCCTCGCCAGCGCGTGATGCTCGANTATGCAAGCAAGGTTTGCATGGCCGCTGACAGCATAGAAGACGAAGACTTTGAGGCGCTTGAAGAAGCGGGTTTCGACCAAGAGGAGATTTGGGACATCGGCGCCATCGCGGCCCTTTTCGCCATGTCTAACCGCCTCGCGAATGTGATGAGCTTGCAGCCGAACGCTGAATTTTACGCATTAGCACGCTAAACCGTCGCGGCGAAAACACACGAGATTTTCGACTTTATGGCTACTGATTTCACTATTACCGCACTCAACGACGCCACTGATTCAGAAAACCGAATGCATAGCGACGAGGTTGCTGCCCGCTATGGCTTTGCGGGCGCACTAGTAAGCGGGGTCAATGTATTTGGCTACATGACACAACCGTTGGTCGCCGAGTTTGGCGCTGAATGGTTATCGAACACTGGCTTCGACGTCAGATTTTTGTTGCCTGCTTACGAGCAGGATGCGGTAAGCGTGTCCTCTACGCAGGCAGAGGAATCGATGCAAGCTAACAGCCGGCAACGAATCGACACCTCTGCGTCCAATCAACATGACATCACCCTTGCAAAACTCGCCTCGTGGCCTCTGGGGCCGATTGACTCTTCGCGGGCACAAGCAATGCGAGTCCAGGCAAAACAGGAAGCGGCGATTTATGAAGAGGCCGCCAGACCCGAGCTAAGCTGGGATGTTATTCACTTAGAGCGTGCTGCACCAACCTGGCATTGGACCCCATCAAAAGAAGACAACGACCGCCATGTCGAGGCCCAGAGAGATCCGGCCGCGTGCTATCGCGGAACCGACGCGCTAATTCACCCCTATTTTCTTCTCGACACCTGTAACCGGGCATTGATGCGGCTTTACGTGCTACCTGCATGGATTCATGTCGGCACCGAAGGCAGCATGATAAGAGCAATAAAAGTAGGCGAGGCGATCACTGTCGATTGTCGCCCAATCGAGCGGTGGGAACGCAAAGGACACCAGTTCATTCGCCTCTATATCGCCATGTTTTCGCAAGATGACCTCGTCTTCGAAGCAGAACACATCGCCATTTTTAGCATTGCCGCGAAGCAGCTCGCGAGTTAGCTAGGGTTATCTCACGTGCGCAGCGAGCGATTCACTGCAGTCAGCAAAAGGAAGATAGTTATGTCGACTCTGTCTATTCAAGTTGAGGCTAATTGCGCCTTTATCGCGAAGTCGCGCTTACCCAAAGCGGGCCATCTTTTTATTGTGGCACTCTTGGCCTTTATCAGCGCCACAGCGCAAAGCGCAGACCTCATAGCCGAGCGCATTCTACCTCTGCGCGAACGCGCGGCACTACAAGACGAGATTCTTGCCGATCGACTCGACAATTTGGTGCCGCAACTGATGCGCCGTGAAGGTATTGAAGCGTGGGTGCTCATCGCCCGCGAATACAATGAAGACCCGATTGTTAAAACCATGCTTCCCGCCACTTGGCTAAATGCGCGCCGTCGCACCGTGCTGCTGTTTATCGACCGTGGCGAGGCGCTCGGTGTCGAGCGGATGGCTGTTGCGCGCTATGCAGTCGGCGACCTTTTTCCTGGCGTGTGGAACCCAGAAGAACAACCTGATCAATACGCNCGCATTGCCGAAATCTTAAGCGCAGCGAATCCCAAGAATATCGCGCTGAATTTCTCTAACGACTATGCGCTTGCCGACGGCCTCACCTATTCCGAGCAACGCGATTTTAGCGCGGCGTTGCCGGTTGAATTGCGCAGCAGACTCGTGTCATCGGAACCAGTTGCGGTGGGCTGGTTAGAGACACGCACCGACAAAGAGATGACGGCGTATGCCGATGTCATGGCTATAGCCCATGACATTATCGCCGAGGGTTTTTCGCGAGAAGCGATTACTCCGGGAATCACGACAACAGAAGATTTAGAGTGGTGGTATAGGCAACGGGTTAATGACTTGGGACTGACTACGTGGTTTCACAACAGCATCGAAATCGAGCGACCTAAAAAGGTAAGCGCGGCACTCATGGCGCAGGGTGCGGCGTTAGACATTATCTATCCGGGCGATCATGTGCATATCGACTTCGGTATTACATATCTGAACTTACAAACAGACACGCAGCAGAACGCGTATATTCTCAAAGCAGGTGAAACCGAGGCGCCGAAATACCTTCAGAGGGCGCTTAGCGAAGGCAACACTCTCCAAGATATCCTCACCGCCAATTTCAGGGTGGGCCGCACTGGCAACGACATACTTGCGCGCAGCAGAGCACAGGCAATTGGCCGTGGATTAACGCCGATAATTTACACTCACCCCATTGGACTTCATGGCCACGCCGCCGGCACGACTATTGGTATGTGGGACAAACAGGACGGCGTTCCGGGCAGCGGCGACTATGCGATGCAGCCAAATACCGCTTACTCCATCGAACTTACCGCAGAGGTAAGTTTACCCGAATGGGGGGACGACCCTCTAAAAATGAAACTCGAACAGAATGGCTTCTTCGACGGCGAGACGTTCNGCTATATTCAACCTCGCCAAACCCAATATCATCTCGTTAGCAGTGATTGATCGAGGTTAACGCCCTATACGAGCCGGCTCGCGTAGGGTAGATTACAGGGCTTAAAACACTTAAGCTTCCTGGCTTCGAGCAAAAAGTTAACACATGAAAATAAGCGTGCCTGAAGACACTGCGCTCGGTCAAAACGCGCACAGCGACGGATCACTCGACGGTGGAGTGCGCGGCGGTGCAGTGCTCGGCGATAAAGTGCTCGGCTATAAATGGCTCGGCGATAAAGAAGCACTCGCGCTTGCCAGTCGCACAGACACCGCACGACTCGCCCAAGAAGCGGCGCATTGTCGAGATTTAGGCTTTGGCAATGTCGTCACTTACTCACGCAAGGTGTTCATCCCCCTCACCCAACTCTGCCGCGATGTCTGCCACTACTGCACTTTCGCGCAAACGCCAAAACATATTCCTCAGGCGTATATGCCTATCGACGAAGTCATAGCGACCTGCAAAGCTGGTGCCGCATTGGGCTGTCAAGAAGCGCTTTTCACGCTCGGTGAAAAACCAGAATTGCGCTATCGCGCCGCGCGCGAAAGCCTTGCCGCATTAGGTTTCAAGACGACCATAGACTACGTGATCGAAGTCGCGCGGCGAGTGCTTGTCGAGACTGGGCTGCTACCACATATTAACGCCGGCAATCTTACCCGCGACGAAATGCTCGCCTTGCGTGACGTGAGCGCGTCGATGGGCATCATGCTTGAATCAGCCTCTACACGACTCTGTGAAAAGGGTATGCCGCATTATGGCTCGCCGGACAAAGATCCTATCACTCGCCTCGCGACGCTTGATCTCGCCGGCGAACTGCGCGTGCCTTTTACGTCTGGCATTTTGATAGGCATTGGTGAAACGCGATTAGAGCGCATCGAGTCGCTGCTCGCTCTCAGAACATCGCATCGTCGCTACGGACATCTGCAAGAAGTCATTGTGCAGAATTTTCGTGCAAAGCCACACACTAAGATGGCACTTGCGCCAGAGCCTGATCTAGAAGAACTGGTGTGGACTATCGCCGTCGCACGCTTGATTTTTGGTGCCGAGATGTCTATTCAAGCACCGCCCAATTTGAGCCCCGGCGTATTAGAGCAACTGGTTGCAGCCGGCATTAACGATTGGGGCGGCGTGTCGCCGCTAACCCCCGATCACGTCAATCCTGAGGCGCCTTGGCCGCATCTCGCCCAACTAGCACGCGATACGGGCAGCGCGGGTAAATATCTCGACCAGCGCTTAACACTCTATCCACGCTACCTTGCAGAAGCAGACACATGGCTTTCACCAAAAGTGCAGCCCGCTGCGCGCAAACAAAGTGATGGCGAAGGGTATGCCAAACGTGATGAGTGGATCGCAGGAATTAGCGAGCATGCGCCTTCCACCGAATTGAGCTTGCCGTTCGCACAAGCAAAACCCGCTGTCGCGGCTCTAATCGAGCGCTGCCTAGCAGGTGAGCCCTTGGCAGAGACTGAGATCGCTACTCTGCTGCGTAGCCGCGGCGCCGACTTTGGCGCCGTTATTGAGGCCGCAGACACGCTGCGCAAAAAGGTGTCTGGCGACACAGTGAGCTATGTGGTTAACCGCAATATCAATTACACCAACGTCTGCTATTTCAAATGTCAGTTCTGTGCCTTTTCTAAAGGCAGTGGCAGCGAGAATCTGCGCGGTAAGCCTTATGACATAAGTGCCGAAGAAATAACTCGGCGCTGCGTCGAAGCATGGGAGCGCGGCGCTACCGAGGTCTGTATGCAGGGTGGAATCCATCCCGACTACACAGGACAGACTTATCTCGACATAATCGCAACCGTGAGAAAAGCAACACCGGCTATGCACATTCACGCTTTTTCACCGCTCGAGGTGTGGCAAGGCGCCGAAACGCTAAACCTGCCGTTGACAGAATTTTTAGCGCGCTTAAAAAGTGCGGGGCTCGACACTTTGCCTGGTACTGCAGCTGAAATACTTCACGACGATGTGCGGGCGCACCTGTGCCCCGACAAACTCAATTCGGCGCAATGGTTAGAAGTGATGGAAAGCGCCCATGCAATAGGCTTCAGGACTACGGCAACGATAATGTTCGGCCATATCGAGAGCCCCGAGCACAGCGCTCGACATCTACATTCGATCGCCGAATTGCAGCGTAAGACAGGCGGTTTCACCGAATTCGTGCCCTTGCCCTTTGTGGCGCACGAGGCACCAATGTACAAAAAAGGAAAAGCACGCCGCGGCCCAAGTTACCGCGAGGCTCTCTTGATGCACGCAGTGCCGCGCTTAGTCTTTAACGGCCTCATCGACAACATACAAGCCTCATGGGTTAAGATGGGTCGCGAAGGCGTAGCAGCCTGCCTTAATGCTGGGGCCAACGATGTCGGTGGCTCGCTGATGAATGAAAGCATTACCCGCGCCGCAGGAGCCGAGCACGGCGAAGAATGGTCGCCCGCTGAAATAGAGACGACAATTCGGGGGCTGGGTCGTGAGCCTAGAATGCGTTCGACGCTCTATGCCGACGCGCCCGCAGAGCGACGCGACAGGGCGCAGCTTGCTGCAAGCCTTGCCCCGATTCATTTAGACCCTGCGGCGAGAACGCAGCGAACTAAGCTTGGTCAGCAATCCTCAGCAGACACTTAATGCTGATGGAGACACCGCCTAGCCAAGGCACACACTCAGAACACACATTAGGAACACACTATGAAAATTGCCATTACTGGCGCTAACAGCAGCGTCGGCATGAATCTTCTCGCGCAAGTTGACCAGCAACCCGACCTACAATTTATTGCCGGCGTCCGCTCAGAAAGCGCGCGCAATGCGCTGCCGAGCTCCGCTCAAATTTCCTCCTGCTGTATTCGCTACGACGATGCCGCAGTCCTTGCCCAAGCTCTGGCAGGCGCCGACTGTGTCGTCCACCTTGCCGGTATCTTAATCGAGGGAAAACACAGCAAATACCGAGAGGCAAATGTCGACGCAACCCGCACGGTTGTCGACGCTGCCAAGCAGATTGGCGCGAAGCATGCATGTTGTGTTTATCTCGGTTGTCGGTGCCGACCCTGCGTCGAGTAATGCCTACTTTCGATCGAAAGGCGAAGCTGAAGCGCTCGTCGCTGCCTCAGGTTTAAGCGCCACCATCATCCGCACGCCCATATTACTCGGCCCGGGCACCGCTGGTGCAAGCGCTCTCGCCAGCGCGGCCCGCAACCCAAAAGCAAAAGCGCTTGGTGGCGGCCATTACAAAATGCGCCCTCTCGATATTGACGACCTCAACGCAGCGATTTTCAATGCCTGTAAAGAACAGGCAGCGGGCTGTGCGAGCTATGAACTGGTTGGTCCAGAGGCGATTGCTTACTGCGATCTCATCAAAAAGACTGCCCGCAAGATTAATCCCGACTCGACCCTCGAGGTAGGGTCAATACCGATCGGCTTCACAAAGCTGATGGCGGGAATTACGAGCACTCTCAGAGGCGGCGGCTTTACCCCAACGGTTATCGACGTCATTACCCAAGACGAAGAAGTAAGTCACAATGGCTTTGCAGAATTGGGTGTAACACTTACTTCGCTAGACCGCACGATCGAAAAAATACTGGAGAAATAGACAATGACCGAAGCGAATAGCGACAGCAAAATCAATCAAGAGACTGACGACCAATCGGCTGCGCCCGCCAAGAAGAAAAACGGCGTCGGCCGAATAGTCTTTTTGCTCATTACTGCGGTCTGTTTTTACTATCTTTATACGCGGCTCAACGGGGCAGCTGCTCGCGAAGGACTCGGGTTAGCAGATTACATGGCGCAAGTGTTCGCCGCGGTTAACTGGGTGCCATGGCTCGGACTGATGATCTGCTATTCGCTATTCTACTTCGCCATCGACACACTCGTTGTGACCAAGGCGCTGAATTGGTTTATTTCTGACATTAAATACAAAGACATCGCACCCGTTAGAGCAAGCGCCTACATCATCTCGATCTTTAATGAGCAAATCGGCAAAGGCGCGATGGCTCTCTACCTTAACAAGAGGCATCAAATTCCGAGCTGGGAAGTCGGATCCGTCATGATATTCATCATGTTCTGTGAAGTGTTCTACCTGCTCGTTTGGGCGACGATTGGCTACAGCGTTGGCGGCGATGCTTTGCCGAGCGAATTCGGCCTTATTCCCTATATCGCATCCGGCGCAGCCCTATTTTTAGTGCTGTGGATAGCCTATTTCCGTGGCCTTATCCTGCCTTCCAATGCATTTCGCGATCGCCGAATTTTCCACGCTTTCCGCCAGGCAAAGCCAAGTCACTACCTCGGGTTTTTCTTACTGCGTTCGCCAGCGCTTATTGCAGCAATCGTAGTCTATACGATCGCCCTCAATCTCTTTGGTGTCGATGTGTCGATTATGACACTCCTGCCCTTGCTGCCAGTAATCTTCTTTGCCGCCGCAGCACCGACGCCTATGCGCGCAGGCGCTATAACCTTTTGGGTGTTTTTGTTCCCGGAAAATGAAGGTCAACTTGCCGCTTTCGGCTTCGTGCA
>JGI20152J14361_10002792_pt1 | contig 10186 bp, 22 predicted proteins | sample COG_02_FD_14361 | JGI IMG/M metagenome (IMG submission 14361)
TTGATGCTGTTAAAGCAGCATTAGATTCTAAGTACAATGCGTCCGAAGCGATGCGTAAGGACATCTTAGGATAGTGATTACGGGAAGCACGTTAACAACAGAGGTCAACGCTGAGGTACTTGAGGAATACAAATTCCCTGAGTCCTCAGTGAACTTCCTAATCGACGAATTGTACGGAGAGGAGTTGACAGACAAAGCAGAAGACGCTTTAGCCGTTGCGGGTCTATACGAGTCTGCATTATTGCAGTCGGTTATATTACACACGCTAGAAACGGTTCGAGGCGCAGAACGCAGAGGTCTTCTTGACGAACTTACAATGAAGGAGCTAATCGAAATAGTATATACAGATGTCGGGATTCACTTTTAGTAACCACAGAATAGCGGACGAGTTAGAAGACGATAATTCATACTTCGCAGACAAGACAGCACTAAGCAACTCAATGCTAGGTATCTTAGACGAGTCGCCTACCAAGTTCGACCTATTCCTTAAAGGGAAGTGGTCCTACCCTAGTCAATCTTATTTTGACATTGGTACAGCGGTACACAATATATACCTCGAAGGAGTTGATAACAGATTACTAGTTGAAGGGACTAGAGCGACGAAGGCTTACAAGTTAGCCAAGCAAGAGAATCCTGACAAGCTAGTTCTACCCACTACTGACTATAACCTAGTTAGCAGTATGGTAGACAAACTTCACAAAGTACCTGAGCTTCAGGAGTTTGTGGGAAGGTTCACGGAGAGGCAACCTGAATTAGCCGCTACAGCTATGGTCACTACACCCTCAGGCAACAAGATTGCGGTGAAGGGCAAAGGTGATATGCTATTGAGCGACGGGTTCAGCGCGCCTACTCTGTTGGACTTAAAGACCTCAGCGAAGGGCTTGAGTGATTGGAAGCGCAATGCGTGGTACGGAAGTTACCCACGCCAAGCGTACCTTTACACTGAGTTGTTTCAGGCTGAGGAGTTTCACTTCGCAGTGATAACGAAGACCTTTCCCTATGAGGTCGGTATATTTAAAGCGACGCCTGAGTTTATAGCGAAGGGCAAGAAGATGTTTGAAGATTCAGTTCAGCAATATGAACACCTCTTTATAGAGGGTAACTACAAACCTTACAGCGCGGTAGTAGGAAACATTTAATAACAATTATTTTTAACTTGGGGACGCCCTTAACTAGCAGACGTGCAACACAGATTTATGAGCGACAAGATTTACGTAGGAAAAGCAAAAGGTATTACTACTAAGTTCGGACAGATTACTAAATTGTCTTTCGGACCTAATGACTTCGAGAAGTTAAACGCTGAGAAAAACGCGGCGGGTTGGGTAAACCTAGAAATCCTCACAGGACGTGACGGAAACCCTTACGCACAGATTGACAACTTCAAGCCTACCGCACAAGGTGGCGAAGCAAAGGCGGCTCCTGTTAATCAGGCAGCACCTTCAGATGACTTGCCGTTCTAAACGGCTTTAGAGTGTATGGTACATAGTCTTATGCTAGGTCGGGGTTCGATTCCCCGACACTCTCCTAACTTAAATTACACTTATGGCTAGAGATTTAATAAAGCTACAGGCACACAGCGACCTTCAAACGGTTTGTGACTTAGCTATCAAATGGTCGGAGAAATCCTCCAACCCTGAGATTACAGAGATGAGAGACGCTACGGCGCGAATCATTAATTGGACTATTTATCTAGAGCAACAGCACAGCACGTTTGACGCTATCTTAAACAAAGCGTTGGACGACAAGCACGAAGCACTAGACAAGTTAAAAGAATTGGACAAGGTGAAGAAGGAGTTGGCTATTGCTAACGCTCAACTAGCTAAGTTCTACTCATAAATTATAAAAGGGCAGATATGAGAAACAATGTATTTCAGTTAGGTGATGTCAAGGACAGCCTAATGAGTCTACGGACCAACGGAGTCAAGCGAGGTGAGTGGGTAGGCTTACCAATGCTTTCAGAATACTACTCAATGAAGAAGGGTTCAACCACATATATTTATGCGGGGGCACACGCGGGTAAATCGCAGTTTACTTGGGAGATGACTATGAACGTCGCGCAATACAGCGGTTGGAAGTTCGCAGTCTATTCTCCTGAAACAGGTTCTCCCGCTGAGGTGTTTAGCGAGTTGCTATGGGTTTACTTGCGTAAGCCTTTCCTAGCGTTCGATGAAATCTGTGCAACCGACGAAGAAGTAGCTAAAGCGATTGAGTTTATCGAGAAGCACTTCTTTATTATCGACAGCGGACTTAATAGTTTGACTATCGAAGGGTTCTATACAGCAGTCGGTGAGTTAGAGGAATCTACAGGACTTAAAATGGACGGCTGTGTTATTGACCCGTTTACTGAGCTTACCACTGACGTTATGTCAGGACAGCGTGAAGACCTTGCAATCGGTACGGTACTCACGAAGGTGCGTAAGTATTCAGCGGAACACAGAGTTCACACCATTATATCAGTTCACACTAAGTATATTCAGTCACGTATTCAGGACGGTATTTCATTTATACCTAAGCCTACATACAATGACATTGCGGGTGGACAGATGTGGTCACGTAAGGGAATGATGATGATTAGCGTTTGGCGTTGTCCATTCGGAGTCAACGACCCTAACGGAGTTCCTTACGCCGCTAACCAAGTTGAGATTACAATCACTAAGGCCAAGCCGAAGATTGTAGGAAAGCTAGGAACTGTTACTATGTACTACGATAGACTAAGCAACAGATACTACGAGCAGAACAGCGACGGCACTAAGCAGTACGCTATGGACAATCCCGCGAATGCTCCTAAAGAGCCTGAGCAATTAACTATTATGCAACCCCCACCNCCTGAGGCTAGTCCTACAGAGGCATTTAACTAAAACAATGAAGATGAAAAAGAAGAAGCAAGTTGAATCACGCCCACGATTGAGTGGCGCGAAGAAAACAAACCACGACTATTTCAACAACGACACTAACCGCGTGTTAGTTATCGGTGACATTCACGCTCCGTTCGACCTAGACGGATACTTAGATTTCTGTAAAGAAACCTACGAGCGTTACAACTGCAACAAGGTTGTGTTTATTGGTGATGTTATTGACAATCACTACTCGTCTTACCACGAGACTGACGCTGACGGATTAGGCGGCGGTGCTGAGTTGGCTTTCGCTATTAAGAAGTTAGCTCCTTACTACAAGGCATTCCCTGAAGCGAAGGTAATGTGGGGTAACCACGACAGACTGATTATGCGTAAAGCACAGACAGGTGGTATACCCGCTGAGTGGATTAAGTCTATGAGTGAAGTTCTACAGGTTCCTAAGTGGGAGTTTATGTACGACTACTACTTAGACGGCGTTCGTTACACACACGGCGACGGCTCAGGTAAAGCTAAGTCTGCTTGTGTTCGCGATATGCAATCGACTGTTACAGGACACTACCACACTGACTTCTACGTTAACTACCACGTTGGTGCTAACCGCAGAGTATTCGGTATGGCTGTAGGCTGTGGTATTGATGACAGAACTTACGCTATGGGCTACGCTAAAGGCGGTAAGAAGTCTGCTATCGGTTGTGGTGTTGTTCTAGACGGGACTACTGCAATTGCTGTCCCTATGAAACTAGAAGACAGAAAGTAATGTTAGTATTAATGTATTACTCAGTAGTGGTACTCGTGGGGATTCTCACGGGTGCTGCGCTGTGGTATATCGACACACATTGGAGAGATGACAGAAGACCAAAGAAGTCTAATAAAGACTAGACAGAAGTCGTTTGCAGAGTTAATCAGAATGTTCCTGAAGTTAAACGTACCTCAGATAACAACCTGTGAAGTTACAGACGAAGCTAACCTAGTCCTGAATGGTACGGAGTATCACTTAGACGTTGATGACTACAGGGGCGTTAAAGACGCCTACGTATTCTATAACACTAGCAACGGAAGAATTTATATTGAACGAAGCGGAAAGGGAAAAGCCTACAAATTGGAGGTATCCCTGTTCGACGAGTAGAGGATAGGGGAGGGTCAACTGCCCTTACCTTCCCCTACTTCAACCTTTAACACCAAAGAGAATGTATAGAGTAAACAGCGAGTCCTTGTACGCTATCTACCTGAAGGGGGTAGTAGACGGATTACAAATGGAGAAAAGAGAGCCGCTAAAGAACCCTGAAGAGGTTATAGAGTGGATTAGAAACTACGACAACACAGCGGAGTCGATTAACAATTAAGCGAATGAAGAAACTATTATTAGCTCTAGTAGCTACTGCGACTCTAGCGAGTTGCTCAGACGAAGTAAAGACACTAGGTGTCATCAACACTACTAGCGGGTTCTACAAGGTAGACTTGTACTCAGCCTCAGTAGCGGGTTGGGCAGGTGGCGTTAACTCTAGCGCGACTTTTGATAGTCTGTGTTACCTAGCCTTTGATTACGGCACTATGTGGACACTGAATATGGATTCTGTTATAGACTTCATACCCACACTAGGCACTAACTACGAGACTACGTTTAAGTTCATCACTGAACTCACAGACACTTCACTAGAGATAGGGAATGAGACTTGGTACTTAGCGCGAATCTCAAACGGGGACATTCACATTAGCCGTTACACTGAGTACAACGGTATGGGTCAGGATATTCAAACAATGGTATTAACAGAGTTATGATAGAGTTTGATTTTACCGACATAGATTTAGATTTAACTAACGAAGATATAGGACAATAATATGAGAGACGGATTCCCACGATACACACAGACTGTAACGACAGACTACGGCACTGCTTTAGAAGCAGAAGCGACAGTAGTTGACAAAGCGCAGACGCGCAAAGCCACGCCAATATACAGCGGGGTTATCAAATACTTCCCTAACGCATTGGCTGAGGTTGCTAAATGCTCGAAGGCGGGTAACGACCAACACCACCCTGACAAACCACTACATTGGGATATGAGCAAGAGTGCTGACGAGCTAGACGCTTTAGTGCGTCACCTCACAGACCACAGCGTAGACCCTGTAGACGACGACGGAGTGTTACACTTGGCGAAGGTAGCTTGGAGAGCTTTAGCGGCTTTAGAACGCTTTAAAAGAGGCGAGGATATATGAGTTGGAAACGCAACGAGGACGCAATGTTCGAGTACCTAAAGCAGAACTATATACCTGACTTGGAATACTCTGACTTAGGGGACTACAGCCCTTACGATTGCTACTCGGTTGAAAAGCGTTGTGAGATAGAGTTGAAGTACAGGCACAAGCACTACCCGACTCTAATGATAGAGAAGATTAAGTACGATAAATTAATGTCGAGGGCAGCAGCTCACGGCACAGAGGCTATTTACATTTCGCAAACACCTGACGGCACGTTTGCCTTTAATCTAAGTAGGCTACCCGAACCGCAATGGTTCACTAAGAAACTACCCGCAACCTCGAATTTTGACAGACGAGAATGGATTGACAAGGTGGTATCTAATTTAAATGTTAAACAAGGTAATAGAATTTAATTATGTTAATAGTAATATTATTAGTGTTAGCCGCGCACAACATTTGGTTACAGCGGCAAATGGATAGAACCAAGTTGGTAATCAAGGCATTGCTCGAAATAATGAGCGAAGACGATGATTGACATTGTAATTGGTCTAGTAGTAGTGGTAGCTTGGAATGGCTACCTAATTTATAAAATGAAAAAACAATAGATATGAGTACAGATTTCAGAAATTTCCTACGAATGAATATGCAAGGCATTATCGCCTGTGGGACAGGAGCAATGATTGTATCACAGAGTATTTTAGAGGGCTTGTTTTGCTCACTAATGTGGGGTACAATGATGTTCATTATAGAAGGATTCAAATCAATAAACAATAAGTAATATGAAAGCATTTGCAGAAAGGGCTGAAATAATTGCCCACAACCCTGACACGGGGGTTAAGACCTATCGTATAGATTGGATTGACGCACAAGGAAACGAGCAGTCGGACATAGCACACGGCTCTAATATGCGCTCTGCGCTATCGACGGTCCTGCGTAAGCGTAAGGCTACAGCTATAAGCAAACTACCTGATTGGGTATGGTTAGCGGTATACTCTGTTTTTATATGTACGTACGCTACAGCGGCGTTCACACTGAACAGACCTTTGCTAGTGTTGCTAGGATGTGTTACACTTCTTACAGCAGTTAAGTTGCTATTTGACAGGTACTTCCGATATGTCAAGTAAGGGACTAGAGGATGTAACCGTAGAGTGTTCAAATACGGTTGCCTACCTTCTCAGAAGAGAGGGCTACACGATGTGTGATAAGAGAGCTGAGGGTGTTTACACTTTCCGAGTCACGGACTACAATCAGTTCTACGACAAGTTTATTAACCTAGCAAACAACTTATCAAATGGATGAAGATAAAGCAATGATATATCACGTCGAGGTCAGGGTAGCTTGGAAGCGCAAGACTAGAGGCAGTGGTTATGTAAACAACTACAGGGGCACGGAAGGTGACTCTGTGGGTATAGTTACTAGGAATGAGAGTATAGCTGAGATGAATAAGAACCCTGTTCTAGTTAGTCAGGTTATGCAAGCTCTAGGAGCTACAGGTAAGGCGGTCTACGACTTCCACTTTGTTGAGGAGTTTAGCCGTAAGGAATTGAGCAAGTCTAACTTCTACACGAAATGACAGAGTTAGTCCTAGAGATTCCTCTACTCAAGCCCCCAAGTCTGAACGCATACTACGCGGGTGGACATTGGACGAAGCGCAAAAAGGCTAAAGACCTTTACTTAGCAAACATCAAGTCATTCTTTTCGGAGTATGACCCGTTCAACGCTAAGACCTTTAGAATAGACTTAACTTACAACAGCCGTTACGATTGTGACAATGCGATAATCGCTGTTAAGTTTCTAGCCGATTCTATTACACACTTGAATATAGTGAAAGATGACAGCAAAAAGTATTTTCAGGAGATGTCTATTAAGGTAGACCTTAGCTTACCTAACGATACCTTTATTGCTAAAGTAACCTTTAAAGATGTAGATTATGGAAGTTATTTATGATAGCGCTCTTGGTATTCTTAGCACGGCGCTTCTGTTTGTTGGGCTGTTTGTGTTCGAACCGTACAACAAGTTAACTGACAAGTACCTGAACTTTAAGCCGTTCAACTGTTTATTCTGTATGAGCTTTTGGGGTAGCATACTAGTGCTACTCTATATCGGGATAAACCCTATGTACTCAATTATCTGCGCCTTTACCGCAGAACTAACCTTTAGAAAACTATACTAATGCAAAAGAGAACAACTAAAATAGAGGAGTTTAAATCCTCTCAGTCCTACGAGGAAATCACGGATATGGAAACCGAGTTCTTAATGGAGCTATACAACGCTGTCTTATCTCTCCTGTCTAACGGAGACAAGGTATCGCTGTTAAACATATCTAAGATAGTCAGAGTATCCACAAAGGAGCTACTAGACTACCTACCTGAGATTACCGAAATGGAAAGGCAATTAATGGTGTCCACGAATGAATAAGAGTATATACGACAAGGAGCTTCTTGAGATAGAGGCTGTGAGTTCTAGCGAGAAGGGTAGGATATCCGAAAAGCTAGGCGAGTTTATACTTGAGTTATCGGACTTTATCGCACGTTCTCATTTTAAAATGGACGAACATAGGGAGCTTAAACAGACCCTCATAGACTCGGCTGTACTGAGAGTATGCGAGGAGTTCCTTAATAGGTTCGACCCCACCTTCAAGGGTGGCTCTAGTGCCGCAACGTTAATCTATTCGCTTATAATCAGTGAGATGAGAAACAGGATGAAGGCTAGAGAATGGAAGGATGAGTACGGCGAGAACTGCAAGTCGTTTGTTGTAATGGTAGATGAGAACGGTGCTAAAAAAAGAGTTCTTGTGAAGACCATTAAAGATGACAGAATATCGGAAGCAATCAGCTCGTCCGTAACACTAATTTAATTTGTAAAATGAGACACCTAACAATTGATAACTTCGAAAACGATAACGCTACTATTGCGGTTGGTGATAAAGCTGACCAAATGGTTCGTAGAGACAAAGAGTTTTGGGACGCCTACAACGCGGAACAAGAAGAAGAATAACTAAAAAAAAGATTATGGCTAATTTAGAAATGTATGGACTGAAGAAGTCCAAGCGGAATATCACTAAGATATTTCTACACTGCTCTGCGACTCCTGAGGGCCGCGAACACGATGTTGAAGACATCCGACTATGGCATACAAGCAAAGGTTGGAGAGACGTTGGCTATCACTATGTAGTGAAGCTAGACGGAACTGTAGAAGAAGGACGTAGTATTAACCTAGACGGCGCACACGCTAAAGGGCATAACCAAGACAGCGTAGCAGTATGTTATATTGGTGGTGTAACTAAGAGCGGGAAGACACCTAAGGATACTAGAACCGAACCTCAGATTTATGCATTACACAACTTGCTATCTGACCTTAAAAAGATTTACCCTAAGGCGACACTGCACGGACACAATGAGTTCAGCTCTAAGGCTTGTCCTAGCTTTGATGTTCAAGCTGAGTATTACTACATTAATAACAAAACAGTAAAAGAAGAAACAATGGTAGATGAATTTGAAATGGAAGGCGACTTCGCGGACTTCGTAGACGAGCTGACCAACGACGAAAAGAACGACGATGCTTGTTCTATTGATAACCCTGATTGCGAAGGTTGCGGAAGCTAATGAGCGCGGGTCTATTTAAAACAATACGAGGTTTGTACAAAGGTGTGCAGACTGCGGTACAGAGCGGCGGCGGCATTGAGTCCGTCGCTAAGCTCCTAGATGAGTACAAGCTGACCGAAGAAGAAATCTTCAACGCAGAGGTTGAGTACGAAAGGGAGTTAACGAAACGCCTACAGGCGGATATGTCTAGCGACAATCAGTTAGCCAAGACTGTAAGGCCATTAGGATTTATGATATGGACGGTAATGATTCTAGCAATCATTTTCACCGACGGTAACATAGGGTCGTTCGAGATTAACAAAGCGTACCTACCGCTTATAGAGACAACGTATACTGCTTATATCACATTCTACATTGGTAGTCGTGGTGTTGAGAAAGCTATGCGTGTATGGAAGCACAAAGAAAAGTAGGCGTAACCAAGAGAGGGGAATCCATAACGGGTTCCCCTTTTTTTTGGTCTATACTTTCCTGTGGTTACGAACTCTTGTTCTTGTTAAGCAAATACCACTTGTGTAGAGAGTATCCCAAACCTACAAGCAGAGTCATTGTAGTCAGTGCTACATTAACCTCTACTAGCCCGAAGCCTATTGCTGATAAATTCACAGCATAGAATTTTAAGTCGTTTATACCCATTTTTCCGTGTTCCATAATCCAATCCCTACCCTACCTCCGTTGATTGCTTATGTGGCTGTTATAGATTACGGCGTATCCGTAACCAAGTTTGAATTAATAAAATTGTATCCTGTCAAGTCTGCACTACCTGAGATGTCGCTAATAGATGTTACACTAGTCTCTATCTCGTAGTAATGTTCAGGTGCTGAAGTCAATAAGCTCAAGTCCTGAGTTGCTGCACTGTTGTAGATAGTCGATAGGTTAGAACTCTCGTCCGTACCCCATATTGCTACCTGATTAATAGCACCACTGTAATATTGCGGACTAGTAGTTCCCGCTAGTTTACCTATTCTGAAGTTGTCAGAAAGAATAGCGTCGCTAAAGCCACCACCTTGAGCTTGAATCTGACTGATTCCGTTAGCACCATTGATAGACATAGAGAACGCAGTAGCACCACCATTAGCAGTAAGCGTGTCTCCCCCGTTGTAAGTAACTAGGATGTGATTCCACTGATTAGTTGGGAAGTTACCAACGCCTATGAAGCTTATGTTGTTGTTATTCTTACCGTATCTAAACAATAGATTAGCTCCGCTGAATTGTACGATGTCTATTCTACCCTCTAACGCTAAGTCATCTCCACCATAGTAGAAAAGCTGTTGGCTAGTTGTGCTAGTAGAAGGCTTAACCCACATAGATATACTCCAAGCATCCGAAGACCCTGTTCCGTTAGCAGCTCTCTGTAAAGAAGCAACGTTAGTTGGATTACCCTGAAGGTAAGCAGAAGTGTTGCTAGAAGGGAATTGTATAGAGTTGTTGTTAGTGTAAGCTACCTCAGCAACCGTCACGGTCACAGTAAACTCAACAGTNCCGCCTATAGCGTTTCCTGCCTTACAATTCACTACTATAGTGTCAGCGCTA
>JGI20152J14361_10002797_pt1 | contig 10179 bp, 12 predicted proteins | sample COG_02_FD_14361 | JGI IMG/M metagenome (IMG submission 14361)
CGAACTCATTAAGGCTCATACCAGAGGGTTTGATCTCAAGTTCTCCGTGTTGGTTCAAATCAACACTGAACTTGAACATTGGTTGACCCGTGTCCGGATCTCGAAGATCGTCATGTAGGGTCCACCGTTCGGCTGCATCTGCCATCATCCCCTCAAGTGCCTTCTGGGCACCAGCCTCGGTAGCGTAAGGACCGAAGCTATCGTATGCGATGCAATCGTTCTGCCAATTGTCCCAGGAGTGGTATTCGGTGCGAATCATGTAGGTAGTATCACCCTCAGCCCCCATGAGCCTCATGAGTAGATTAGGAGAGCCATCGCCCTGATCACGGAAACCAGGTGGTGCCCAGGTCTTAGCTTGACGTTGTTTGTCAGCACGAATAGATCGGCCGAAGTCGACGTTGTCCATGTAGGTGCCGTCCTTGCGACGACGGATGAATCGGAGGTTGCCCCAGCGATCGCGGACGAGACGGCGACGGTTGCCGTAGAACGGTTGGGGTCCATCGGAACCGTATCCCATCGGGGCTTCGAAAGTCTCGGCTCTCCGAACGCCTGCGGGCAACTTCTTGCCCTTGTTCTGGTATTCCTTGTTGACCGTTCGGAATGCCACGGCCATGGCCTGCTTGATCGCGGATGCGCGGTTCTTGGGACGGGAGTTACCGATCTTGCCGGTCTTGTCGTAGTCCCTCATGACCTGCGAGATCTTGGTCGAGACCGCTTTGTTGTGTTCCCGCTTGCTCTTGGAGATTCTTTCGTTACGTCCCGGTGCCTCGAATGTGACCGGATCGTAGCCGGACGGTGTGGCCGATTGGCTGATTGGATCGTATGCCGAAGCATCGTAGTCGGGAGAGTCTTCGGCAGCCTTACCCTCGTTGGCGAGGGTGGTGACGACGATCTTGGATCCGTCGTGGCTGACGGATCGGATGGCCGTTCCGCCACCGACACCGACGATTCGCCAGGCGATTCCGGTGTTCTCGCCCTTGGGGGTTCCCGAGGCGTATCGACGCAGTGTCTTGACGACCTGGGAGGCATCCTGGGTATCCTTGCCGGACTTGACACGGATGCTACCATTGTCGATGGCCTGGATGCCGTAGGTGGATGAACCAACACGAAGGTAGACGGGATCGTCGGGTGAACCCTTGAGTATGGCTTCGATCAACTGCTCGATGCGGAACATGGGCTTGGACATGCCTTGGATTGGTGTCAACGACTACCTAAATGCTCACCCATGGAAGTATCCCGATTCCGAGGATGAATCCTTGGCTATGCGTTGCTCGATGACCCGGCCGGTGGACGACCGCATGCGCTCCACCACAGTGAGTGATTCGTCGAAGTCCGACCAGCGGAGTTTCCAACCGCCGTCGCGGTAGTCGTGGTTCTCGAGACCCGCCATGTAACTGGATTGCACGAGTTCCTGCAGGTATGCGCCCGTGTATCCCTCGGTGCGTTTAGCGATCCTGGTGCAGATCTCGGCGGGCTTGACGACGGAGACCGGTAACGAATCGAGGTATCTGCTGAGTATCTCGATGCGCTGATCCTGATCGGGGTAGTCTATGTCGAGACGCATATCGAAACGTCCCGGGCGGTCCGTGAGTGCCCAATCGAGTTTCTGGGGGTAGTTGGTGGTCGCCAGCGTCACGACGCCATCGTTGGTCTCCACGCCCGAGAGGCAGTTGAGGAACTCGCCCAGCGAAGGGGTGTCGTAATCCATACGATCGGCCCCTCCGAGGGTGTCGATGTCCTCGAACACCACGAGCGTGGGTGAGAGTCGCCTGGCCAGTTGGTAGATGTCATCNATGGCTCCGACACGGGTGATGTGATCCCGTGTGACGTATATGACCGTGCAGTTGACCTGCGATATGACGACACGGCAGGTGAGTGTCTTGCCCGTTCCCGGTGGGCCGACCAGTAGGACACCACGGCTGGTGCGTAGGGAATTGCCCTTGAACCGATCGAGGTTCTCGAGGAAACCGACGATGTTGCGGTTGATGAGGTTGCGCTTGCCCTCGCCGATGACGACGGTGTCCCAATCGCTGTCNACGATGCGGAGCTCGTTGAAACCCCCGTCGAACCGGGCGTTCTTGAGTAGACCNTGGCGATCGAAGTGATGCTCGATCTCGGTCCANAGACGGTTGAAGTCCGTGCACTGGTGGCAGTAGTGGAATCTGACCTCGACGTCCCACTTGTCGTAGGGGTAGAAAGAGACCGCGATCCGTTCATCGGAGTCCTCGTCCCTGGATCGTAGGAACATGATGAGTCGGTGGGGAACCCGCAGGTCGTGTGATCCGAATGATTCGTGGAGGTAGACGGGTGTGCTGCGCGCACCACCGTGACCGGAATACGATTCCACCGTATCGAGGACGTAGTGATCCTCGAGGACGCATACCAGCGAGTGCGCCCACATGAGGTATGATCTATCGGAGAAGTTTCGCTGTTTGGATTCCAGGTGCTGATCGGATCTGGGTTCTATCCAATCGTGGATCTGCTGGAACATGGGATCAAGATTCTCGTTCTCGGTGACGTGACGGAATACCCTGCGGAGTTGGTCGCCATCGATGGTGATGTCCCCCATGACCGGGGTCGACACGATGAGATCTGGTGATTCTGTCATGGTATCCAACTACGGCCACCACCCATATCAAGGGGGCGCATGATCATACCCAGATCTGCCTGTCGTCGGTGAAATCGGCTCTGGATTCGGGGGCGGCGTTACCGAGCAGGAAACGGGATCGCCCGATGCCACCCGAGGCGGTGCGTAGCCACGACCAGTATTCGTCCGTGACGTCGTGTCCGTCGGGTATGGTCTCGGCGGGGCGCGGGTGTCGCGAACCAATCACGGAGCGAACCTGTGCCGAGAACCTATCGAAGGCGGTGTCACGATCGGGAGAGTCGGGATCGTTCGCGTCGAAGGATGCGGAGGTCTGCAGACCGCCGTTGATGGTCTGGTTGTCACCGAGGGTGTGGAATCCTCCGACGGCCTCGATCTGATGGAAACGGTGGGTGGGTTGATCGGAGAGGGGTGATCCGAGCATGCGGATCCAGCATTCGGTGTCCTCAGCCATCTGCAGATCGACGTCGAAACCTTGGACGGTCTCGAAACGATCGCGACGGACGACCACCTGACTGGTCATGGGAGGGTGTCCCATGATGAACCAGTAGCCGTGTCCGAGATCCTGTCTCAGTCTGTCGATGCCGCCGAAGTTGGAGGCGATCTGTTCCGATCGATGGTGCCAGCCGTTGGCTGATGTGAGTTGGATGTCTACCTTGGATGCCGTCCAGGCTACCACGGTGTCGGGATGGGCTGTATCGAGATCCTCGACGATCCAGGAGAGGTTCTCGGGGAACCACCAGTCATCGCCATCGAGGAATGCTACCCAGGGCGCGTCACCGAGCATGGAGGCTTGGTTGCGGGCACCGGAGACACCGGGGTGTGAATCGAAGTCCTGTCTGACTGTCCTGAAACGATCGTCGGCTTCAACGAAGCTGTCGATGAGTCTCGTGAGGTCGCGGGAGTGTTCCCAGTCGAAGGGTGTGCCATCGATGATCCAGCAGATCCATTCCTGGTGGGTTTGGTTGCGGACCGAAGCGAGACATTCCTCGACGAGATCGGGATCGACTCGGTAGATCGGAATGACGATGTCGAAGCGGGTCATGACCGGTGATACCGGTGGAACCTACCTAAGACTGTCGCAAGCCATCGGGGACGCCTGGGGCGTCTGATCGACCTTACTGAGCGCCAAGGAGGCTTCGCTTATACCAGTCCACGTTGCCAGGGTTGATCGAGATCCCCATTTCGAGGAGCTTATTCGCGATCAATGCGTCTGGGCCGTCGTAGAGTGTGTATTTGACGAAACACTGCAGTTGGCCAGCGTCGATGGTCGTAGCGGTGTATGCGAAACCAGCGGCGTTGTAGTAGGTAGCGAGAACATCCCAAACCTGTCCCGGAAGCACGTAGACGTCAGGGTAGAGGTTGAACGAGGGCTGGAAGTCGATGCTTCGGGGGTAGGGTGAAGCGGTGCCAGGGATCCCGTCGTTGGGGATGTTGTCAGGATCGAGGAAGTAATCCGTGGTGTTGATGCGAACTTGAACGAAGGATCGTCCACCAGCGAGGCCGTTGGCCTGGGTGAGTCCTCGGTAGACAGGTTCAGCGACGTTGTCGGCCTTCAGGAAAGCAGAAGGACTGATCGCGATGTCTTCGATGACGACGAACTCTGTTGCGGTCGTCTCGGCTGGCTTGGTGATGTTGTTACCAAAGCCACCGACGAAGATTGACAGGCGTCGGCCTGCTTGTGCGGTTCCGGAGCCAGTGATTGCACTGCCGCCGCCGTCTGTTCGTGAAGCGTCCCATTCGTAGATTTGTGATCTCATTGCCATATTATTCATCTCCATGTGTTTTGTGTCTGTTCACCGAGCCGGTGTTCAGGCTTGCCCTCCAGCAGCAGCCATAGCAGCGGCTTGGGCAGCCTTTTGTTGCTGCTCGATGAGACTTCGCTTATACCAGTCGACGTTGTTGGGGTTGATTGTCACGCCGAGCTCGAGAAGCTTATTCGCGATCAATGCGTCCGGTCCATCGTAGAGGGTGTATTTGACGAAGCAGGCAACCACAGTGGTTGATCCGCTGTCATCCACACCAGCGGTGTAGAGGATCTGGTAGACCTGACCTGGGAGGACGTAAACGTCTGGGTAGAGGTCGAAGGACTTGAGGAGGTTGTCGGTTCCAGCCACGGTGGAAGCAGTTCCACGGGGGTAGGGTGATGCCAAACCGGGGATACCGTCTTGGTTGGTGACGTCAGGGTTCTGGAAGTAGTCCGTGGTGTTGATACGGATCTGCACAGCACCATCACGCACAGGAGTTGCGGCGATGTCTTCGATGACCACGAATTGAGTAGCTGTCGTCTCGGCTGGCTTGGTGATATTGTTACCGTAGCCACCGGTGAAAACGTCGATCTCACGGTTCGTTGGAACCGCAACGGGAACGTCAGTTGTCGATCGGCGTAGGGAGCTGTTGCCACCGTTTGCCAGGTTTGTCCATTCATATACTTGGGATCTCATTGCCATTGTAATCATCTCTCTGCTGTTGCAGTGAGTCTCATTGGACTTTTCGACTACTTAAACCCCGCATGTGCCCATGCTTAAACAGGGTTCATTGGAGTCCGGCGTAGACCATTTCGGCCTCGTCCTTGGAGATCTTCCTCCGCAGTTCGGAGATCCTCTCGGCGGGAACCTGTTCGAGATCGAGTTGGCAGGCACGGGGTTCCAGGATCAGACGATGATCGCAGGTTCCGTAACGATCGTCGAGCCAGACGATGACGCGTCTCAATGGAACGAACACCGGTGATGTGAATCTACCTACGGCACGCCGTAATCTACTCATGGTGAATCACCGGGACGGGTCGCTTTCCCGATCAGAGGGAAGCTTCGACGGGGCGAGCTGCCACATCAACAACCCTGTCGGCCATGCCAGCAACGTCGGAGACGAGAGGGATGCCGAGACCGCGAACCTGTCGCAGGATGACACCCGTTCCGATGGCGAGTGGGATCCAGCCGATCCATTGGCGGACGGCGAGGGGACCGAGTTGACGATCGAGTAGTGTGGTGTATCCTGGTGCGTAGAATGAAGCGCCGATGAGGGCGAGGCTTCCGCCGACGACGTAGGGGTTCAATACTGTGCGGGTAAGTGTTCCGAGCATGATTCATCATCTCCGTTCTTGATACCTAAAGGCTCCCTCATTGACCGATGACNTGACCGGTTCCTTCGGAAGCGGATACGTGGCGGCTGAGGAATCCGACGGAAGAGGTTTCGGCTCCGAACCAGGCTTGGACACCGTGTCCCGATCCGCCAGCCGTGCTCATGGTGTGGCTGGGCATGATGTAGGTCTTGAGTGTGTCGTGCATGCCACCGATCTCCGGTGTTGGCGTGCTGGCTGTCTGCTCGATGGTGGCCTCGTCCTCAGCATACCAAACGGGTGGCTGGTAACTGGGTGTGGTGGGGTGCACCGATTCCACGAATGGGTTGGAGTCCGAGAACGGATCCAGGGAGCGGACTCCCATGCTGTTGGCCTTGTTTTGGAAGGCACCCGGTTCCGTGTATGGTCGGACGGCACTGGTGGTGTCGGCGACCTCGGCTCCGAAGTTCTGGGTGACACCGTGTCCGAGTGCGGGTTGCTCCATGATGGAGTCGATTGGATCGGCGGCTGGAACGCGGTTGATCATGTCGGTGTTCATGGATTCGAACGACCAGTCGGTTCCGACGTTGGATCCAGCGTTGTCGACATCGTAGACGAGTCCGCCCATCTCCATGTTGGCTTGCATGTTGACATCCTCTGCGTTTCGGATGTCCGAGTATGAGTGGGAAGCGGTCTGCTGACCGATGATGTGGCCGTTACCCTGCTGGGGTAGTGTGGAGAAATCGGCGTCCTCTGCTCCGAAAGCCGAGGCAGGCGACAGCAACTTGCCGACCGTTCCGAGGAACGGCACACGCAATCCCGTGACGGATTCGACGGCGTTGGCGGCGTATCCGAGAACCTGGATGGCACCAGCGGTGAAGATCAGACCGCCTGCCATCGAGTAGGCTTCGGATCGTGCACTGGTTCCATGCGGGAGCGGTTGAAGACGTAAGCACCGACACCGAGTAGGGCACCCGTGCGTATAACGTTGCCAGCAGGGATCTTGTAGAATGGGATGATGGTCATACCAATACCGAGTAGTGAGGCGACTGCCACGCCACCGGCGGAGTATAGGAGTTCGGGTTGCGTGACGTCTTCGTAGTAGTCGCCAGCGGTTTCGGTTGCGGTCATCATGGTCTATCCTCTCCTCACGACTACCTAAAGTCTCACACGCTTCGGGAATTGCGTAGGGCACTCCTGGTGCCGACCTTGGTTGGTGGAGCGATGTGGACACCGACCGGATCTCCGAGGGGTGTGCGTAGGTTACCGATCTGGGCGTTGCTGAGGGGTTTGGGGACGAGCGTGTCTCCCATGAAGGTGCTGTTGCGTTGCACGGCGACACCGTTGTTGAGGGGTGCCATGCGTAGTTCCATGGGACCGGTCGATCCGAATCCCTCGGCGGAGAACGGTCGTGCGCCAGCCATCTCGATGGTGTCGTCGGAAGGATCGGTATCGATGGAGTAGCCTCCCTGGACCACATTGACGGTTCCTGCCTGCAGGTTGGCCATGACTGATGAAGCGATCCGCGAGCGGACGGCGGCGGGGATTGGCAACGATGGATCCTCGAGTGTGGTCAGGAAACGCTGGGCTGAACGGGTTCCGTCACGGGTGATGACGGCGACCTCGGATACGGTATCCTGCTTGCCGGAGAGACGTGCCCAGAATCCAGCCTTCTCGGTCTGCATCCGGTAGAGTGTCCAGGTATCGCCGCTGTGATCGAGACGGTATCCGTCGAACGCTTCCGAGAACGAACCAGCCGACGGGGGGCTCTTGGTGACCAGGGGGATGTTGGAGTAGGATTCGCCAGGACGGGCACTGGGATTGGGGGCCATGATCGCCACGGGGGTTCCGAGGATGGATTCCGCAGCGTTGGCTGATTCGGTGTAGGCATTCAGTTGGTAGGTTCCGCCGAAATCGGAGAGAACGCCGTGCATGGCGCCTTCCATCGGTGAACGCTTGAGTGTGTTCTGAATGGCGAGATCGAGATCCATGATAACACCTGTGCGACTCCGATACTTCAACGTCCCCTCACCAGATGTGGTTGCTCTGCAAGGTCAGATTGGGTAGGAATCGGTTTCGGCCGACGGTTTCCGCCTCGAGAACCGTTCCGGACTTGATCAGGATCGAGAATGTGAAATCTCGTGATTGAGCACTGCATAGGCCCCGAGCATCAGACAGACCCATCCTCACTTTAACGGTATAGCGACCAGGAGTGGCAGGAGCCGTGGCGGAGTAGACCGCCAGACCCCAATCGTCCTTGGCGGAACTGGATTCCTCACGACACTGGCAGGCGTCGAGAACGCTTTGCGATAGATCGCCGGAAGGGACCACGGCTGATCCACCGGTGGCGTCGGGTGATTGCGGGTAGGTTCCGTAATTCTGCACGGTGGTGACCGATGACGGATCCTCGTCGGAGGTGATGGTTATGCCCGTGTAGACCATCTCGCTGTTGCCATACCAGCTCTTGGGAATCTTGACGCCACCGCAGTAGCCCCACCAGTCGTTGTCATACTGGGTCTCGTAGTATTTGGCCAGGATGGCGATGTTGATGGTCTCGCCAGGGGCATATTGAGTTGATTCGGTGTAGGCTTTGGCCTTGAATCCGTTGAGGTCGCAGGAACTCCTACGGAGTATGACTTGGAGAGCGAACCGCGCTTCTTCCATTCCTTCTTGATGGTGGTGGTGGACGAGCCACCCGATCCGTTATCACCGGGAGTCTCGATACCGCCACCAGATGGAGGGGTATATGATGCCCCACCTCCGCCACCGAGGGATGAACCCGTGGATGCGGATTGCGTGCTTAGGTAGTATCCGAGGCCACCGAGAGCGGCAATTCCAATAATCAATGGTGCGGTCTTTACCATGTAAATCAGCCCCTCCGTGCGAAGAGAAGTGGTAGTCCGATGGCGAGGAAGCTGGCCACGCCAACGACTGCCATGCCTGTGCGCCCTCCCGTCTCGAGACCCTCGGAAGCCATGATCTCGAGTTCGGCAGCCTGCTCGGCGGCGAGTTCGGCTCGGATCTCGGCGCGCATGCGGTTGACGGTGTCGTCACCGCCATCGGGCATGCAGGCGATTATCTCGGCGACGGGAGCGCGTTCCACCGAGCGTCGGACGTCGGATACCGAACCGTGCTGGTATGTTCTGCGACCCCAGAGTGCGGCGGCGATCTGCGTTCGCCAGGGTTCGTCGGTGGCGTAGCCTGCCGATGTGAGGTTGGCCTGCACCCTCGCCAGGGTCTTCTGCCCTGCCTCGTGATCGTCCTCGTCCTCGGCGGGGAAGACGGCTTCCTCGAAGTCGGCCTGCGATAGCGAAGCCAGATCGAGATCGGGTTCGGGAACCTCGAACTCATCGGGGTTGGGCCAATCACCGATGTCGGAAGCGTGCGGGTGATCGATGGGAAGTGGTTGGTCGGCGGCGGAGAGTTCGTCCTCGGCGGTCGGGAACTCGGGTGATGGCTCGGTGCGATCGGTGGGATTCCAACCCTCGGGTTGGTCGACGGGTGGTTCGGGTTCGGGAACGCTGGTCTCGTCGACCGCGGAATCTATGGTCTCGATCTGGGAATCGATCTGGGAATCCTCGGAGGGAACCTCGTCGGGTTCGGAACCGGACAGGCTTTCCTGCAGTTCCTTGAGTCCCTCCGAGAGCCCATCCGACATGACTCGGAATTATCGGCACGACTACCTAAGCGTGCGGTTCCAAGGCGTGACGCATCCATCGGGGAACGGATCATCCTCGGCCTGGCGGATCGTGAGTTCGGGCCTACCCGGGAGACTGATGCCTTCCATGGAGAAGTAACCGACGCTGCACTCGACGATGTCGGCCATCCTATCGAGGTCGTCGGAAGCCAGCGGCCAGAACTGGATCCAAGCTGCGGGGTGGTTTTCGGTGGATGGATCCTCGGGTTCCAGCCAGAGGTAGTAGACCAGGGAATCGGATTCGACGAGATGGTGGATGGATCGGATGACCCAACCGGACCAGCGGGGATCCTGATCGCCGGGACGTAGGTCGTCGACACGAATGACGGAGGAGGCGTGATCGTCACGGTCGAACGCGAATACCGGAAGGTAACCGCTGAATGATTCGATGGTCTCGGACTCGAGCGTCCATACGTTCCAGTTGTATGAGTGGGTCTGCGGTTTCATGTGAAATTGGATGGGTGTTGCCACCCATATCAAACCTCACTTCTTGAAGCGAGCCAGCAGAGCCATCAGACCGACACCGAGGCCGATGCCGAACACGGCAGACTTGGTGCCGACGGTTCCGACAACGGGAACGTCGAAGGATTCGCCAGCGTAGCAACCGCACTCGGCTTCGTATTCGCCGCAGTCGGCGCAGAAAGTCTCGGCGGAACCATACCAGACTGGAACTCCCTGGGAACTTGGCCAGGCCGAGTTCTCACCGTAGCCGGAAGCGTATTCGTCTTCAGCAGCCAATGGGCTGGTAGTCCAGGTGGATCCCGTCTGTCCGATGATGTGTCCCGTGCCGTAGATCTCGTCGACCTCGTCGGCCATGAA
>JGI20152J14361_10002812_pt1 | contig 10140 bp, 7 predicted proteins | sample COG_02_FD_14361 | JGI IMG/M metagenome (IMG submission 14361)
GACGATACATCCCGCGCTTATGGCGACCGATCGCAGGACGATACATCCCGCGCTTATGGCGACCGATCGCAGGACGATACATCCCGCGCTTATGGCGACCGTCGCGACGCCCACCGCAACGAGACCCCGTATGGCCGTCACGATGACCATCGATCACATGGACGTCGATCACATGGACGTCGAGACGATTATTCGTCGCGACACCAACGTCCTTCGACAAAACACCGTACGAACAGACGCCAGACAAACGACGCCCTGATCCGATACCTCAAGCGTCGAGACCACCCCACGTCTGAACGCCGCATCGCGAGGGAATTCCCGGACATGGACGTTCGTTCGGATCTGCGGAAGATCGACAACATTCGGTTCTTCCGAGACGACCGTGGGGATCGTATGTGGGAATACGAATCCGATCGCACGACCCGGGACATCGTGAGATCCGCAGTCGCCGATGGTCACACTACCCTGGAAGAAATCCAACATGCGTGCCAACGCCGATTCCGAGCAGTACAGACTGCACTCCGGTCACTCGAACGATCAAAGTGCCTGACACGGCTTCTCGACGGCGACTTGACCTCGTGGTCGATGAGCTAAAGTCTCTTTATTTCAGACGTTCCTTTTATCCACGCTTCCTTTTCGACGTTTTTGGGACCGTCATGGACTGTATATAGAAAAGCGCCGCGCGCATGTCGGAAACCTGACGGACTAGGAAATCGTCAATGTTCGACATTGGTATTCGATAAATGATCATGATCTCGCAAAATTACCAGTGAATCTCAGAAATATACCGATCCGGTATGGAACTATGTTTGGGACTGGTGCCTACAACATCGATACAGACGAATCGATAATAACAATATCACTACAGCTCCACATATTATTATGTAACCCATTGTGGTCAGTGATATCCCACCTCCCTGTCCATTGAATTTATTGTGTCCACATTGTCCGACGCTGTTGCCAGTCAGCAGTGAATGGGACGTGTATCCATATTTACACGACGTGTGACGCACCTGAAGATACGATGCTTCAAGAAAAACAAATGCATCAACCTGGAGATCAAACGTTTTCGACTGCGACAACAAGTGGTGTGCAAAGGCCGGTGACAGGTAGTAGCATTTTGTACTGAACTGTGTTGATCGTATAGGATGAATCGACAAACCAGTACCCACTTCGATCGAAATGTCGACTTCAGATTCGATATGGTTGGATTGTGCAGAGGTTTGATGTAGTGACACGAACGCCATTCCAGCCAACAGAGGTAGAAGACGTGCAATATCTTCTCGATGGTAATCGACCACCCCGTCCTCACACACGATCAATCCAACATCCGAGTCGACAGAATATTGCCAAGCCTTCCGATGTGCAAGGAAACAACCAACCTCACCGAGGGCACTAATGTGCTGATGGGTATCACGTCCAATAGAAAAACATCTCTTCCCGTACGCGGTCAGAAACGAGTCGGCCTCCTTGAATGTACGGAGACGTACGCCCGACAGACATGATGCCCGCAACCTGTGGTACGTCCACTCGGCGAAAAACTGTGTCGAAACCGTGGTAACAACGTCGGGAGTAAGTGATAGACGCACGGCTTCAATTGCATGTGGCATGATTGATTGATTTATTTATTATTGGTAGAATAATCAAACCACCTCGTTCCGTAATTCACGGGATTTCTATCTTCTTGTAAAACAACATGTATGCCCGGGCGTGATCCTCCATGTCAACAGAGAAGTTCGGAATACGCTCCACTTTTTCGTCATCACACCTCCACCATACCCTTCCATACCGAACCCAGGCGAGGTAGTGTCCGTGGTCTATGCGGGTACCGCCCACGTGCCGACCGACAGCCACCAGGGTGTATGGCTGGTTCGTGAAATAGTTCAGTTGGACGGGGTACGTGATTCTGGTATCAAGTCGGACTAAACGACCTCCAACTTGTTTGAATCGTTTGAACTGTATCATCAGAATGTCCGGATATGATTTCGGAACCAGGGTCAGTATGCCGTATGGTTTGGGACTCGATCCCCCACATTCGTGTGTCCACTTGGTGCCCATACAACTGGGCCGTTCGGCATAGGCAAGAAGGGAGGAAAGTGTGTTGCTGCTGCCTTCTTGTATGGACAACTGGAGAGTTCTGGCGGCTTCAGTGTGGGTCGAACTCGCACGACATCCCCCTAGTGGACATCGTACCGTTACGTTGTACCCAAAGTCAAATAACTTCTGTACAGGATCACCCAAATAGTCCCCTACGATTGCCTGCACGAGCATCTGCAGATCCTCCTGGCGATCGCCTCTGTTCCTCAAATCCCCGACATGGGCATGCAAATCGTCCAGAATGGGAACATGATCGATTGTGGTCCCCTCCCCGCTCCAAAGACTATGAAGTGCGTCTGGAAGAGGATTGTGACGGTCCAGCGACAACTTGCCGGGTAAGACCAATGCACCAACACTCCCAAGGGCAGCTGCGACACATTGAAGCGCGGTGTTCACAAAACAGCTGTTCTTCACATTCGAAATGCCCAGTGGCTCTCTGTTCCGACACACTAGCACTCTATGGTCATGGGCGTCCGACATATTTGTCTGGTGTCTCTTTTATTGTCCTGGGAGAGGATCATATATTTATATACATACTCACTGACGTCATAAGAAGAAACGCAGAATGGTCCATCATGTTATGATTGCGATGGAAGAGAGTGTCCCGAATGTCCGACGGTTCAAGACATGGTGTGATGTTCAGTCACGAACGTGGACTGTTGTCCGAGGTCACCGGGTCGACAGCATACAGGACATGAAACCGTACTTGACGCCATACGGTCTGTACAACATACAGCGGAGACGCGAAACCTCCATGCATTTTGACCGGTCTGGACCGGTGGGGTGTTTCTTGTCACATCGTTCGGTATGGCAGATGTGTGTCGATCGACAGGAAGATATGTGGGTATTCGAAGAGGGTGTCACCGACTACCAGTCTCGACAGTTCCAGGAGTTAGACGAACGTGAGGAGCACCTCGACTTGATCCTCGGACATACTATCTGCGTACTCAGGTTCATCCGACAGTGTTCGGTCAGGGGATCCGTCGTGGGAACAGGGGTCAACTCAATCGATAAGATCTACTTCGGGACGAAGTGCTATCGAATCTCACCCCGTTTCGCCCGTCACCTGTTGGACAGTTCCGAACAGTTCGATATGCACGTGGACTCATTCATCTGTGTCATGGCCATGGCCACCGATTCGATGCGCACGGCACGGACTGTTCAGAACATCGTGACGGCAGCATCGAGTGGTAAAATCAACCACACCCTCGATGCCGGGCTGGTTGTCAATCTGTATATGACTGGCATCATCGTGGTTTTTCTCTTCCTCATCTCCGGTATGATACTTCTTCGGAAACGTGGTGGTCAAGTGACACGGTAATACAATCTGGTTTTTATTTCACTCCGTGCGTGTCAGTTCTTCCCAGAGGGTCGTCATCTCGCAGTCCACCTTGTGTCCTTCTGTGCGAGGCGATCGGCAGATTGGGCAGGCATACGTGATGGGTTCTGTATCACTGCAAATGCGCCACTCAAGAGTACTGAATACAGTCGCCGCAACCTTCCGGAACTCGAGTGACACGCCCTTTATGGACTTCTTCTTGAGTTTGCTCTGCGTCATCTTGGACTTGACGAGGAAGGGTGTCGTGACCACCGGTGGATAATCCGGAGTCAGAAGACAGAGACTGAACGTGCTCTTCTGATGCGTCTTCGAGAGTTCTTTGATTTTCAAGTGCACCGTCAGAATCTGTGCATCACCGTCGCGGGTGACCATCCGAGCCTTCTCCTTCATGACATACTTGTTGTTCCCAGTGCACGTGACGGCACGTCCAGTTCCCGAGTACACGACCGACAACACTGCAGTCTCCCAACGACGATCCGGGTTGTTATACTCGATGAACTGGACAACCATCGCGTCTTTCCCAAACACGTACCACACGCTGGGCGGGTAGGTCTCGATCGTGGGTCCGAGGGGGCGTACTATGGATGTGGTGGAGGCTGGCACTTTGGTGGTTCTTGCGGCGTACTGTTCCATGGCGTTGTCCACTTCGTCGATGGTGACGGTCTCCGACACGTCCTCGTCGCCGCACTCCAGCTCATTGGCGTCGTCGTCCTCGTCGTCGCCGAAAAAGTCGATGTCGGCAGTGTGGAACATCTCATCTTCTCCCACTTCAGTTCCGAAGAAGTCGGTTGCAGAAGACATCTGGAACTTTTGAATTATAAAGTGATTGAAATTTTCCGATTCCTTTCGTATTTTCAATATGCGGAAATTTCCACAATAAAAAAAATATATGAATGAATCACTCACTAACGTAAATTTAAAACTACTATAGATATATATAGATTCAGCACTGTGTTCTATATCGATGTACGCTCTAGTGTAAAAAAGGACAATGATGACACTGGATGGCGAGAGCCATCATCGTCACGACCATCGGATAATCTACATTTCGATCGGTATATCCATAGTGGCAATCATCGCTCTCGTAGCCCTCCTCGCACTGTCAATCAGTCGTCGACAAGTGTTGCCGCTCGCGACGAATAACGCAGGATCCGTACACGCTGCTGCATTTGCGGTCACCAAAGCTGCATCCGTCACCAGTAGCGCCGCGGCTACAGCGGCCTCTGCGGCCACGATGATCGGATCGGTCAATAGAGATGTGCATGTTGCAGTCGAGTCGATCACCAAAGCTGCAGTCGATGTACAGGCTGTCACGACAAATATAGACTATACGACAACTACATTGGGCGACACTGTTGATCTCATACGCGATGCTGTGAAGGACGTGAAATACGCCTCTACTTCAGTGAAAGACGCCTCGGGTGACTTGGTCACAGCCACAACCGACGTGAAAGAAGCCGCGGATGCCGTGAAAAAAGCCGCGAGTGACGTGGAAGACGCCGTGAGTGACGTGGAAGACGCCGCGAGTGACGTGGAAGATGCCGCGAGTGACGTGGAAAAAGCCGCGGATGCCGTGGAAAAAGCCACGGGTAACGTAACGACTGCCGCTGGAAATATAGCGGCCGTTACTGAAACCGTGAATACTGCTGCAGTCACTCTAGGGACCGCTACCGTCGGTGTTACTTCTGCCACTACAGCGATATCAAGCGCTACTACCGAAGTAAATAATGCTGTTGATACTCTAAAAACCGCCACTGGAACGATATCAAACGCTACTACCGACGTGGAAGAAGCCACAGGTAAAGTAACGACTGTCGCTGAAAATATAGCGGCCGTTACTGACACTTTAGAGATCGCTACCGTCAACGTTAATTCTGCCACTGTAGCGATATCAGACGCTACTACCGGCGTAAATAATGCTGCTGATGTTCTGAACACCGCCACTGGACGTATACTCGCAAATTTCCCTTTTGAGAGTTAAAACGTATTTTCAGACCATTGTCGAGGGGATTAGATACAGGAGCGGGATGTCGAACCGTGTGAACGTTATCTTCGGTACCTCTCCATGATGTCGAATATCGACGTGACTCAAATTCGATACGGATAGAACGACTTCATGTCCCACATCTATTCGATGTGCCAACATCGGCAGACTCGTTACGGTAATTCCACCACTTGACGCGTTTACTATCTGCGAACAGAGTCGCCGACCATATCCGAGACAGTTGTACTCGAAGAGATGAATGTAGAATGTGCAATGGTCCTCAATATTTTCAAGGGTGTATCGGACGACGGGAAATCCCACGATGGTTATCGGGAACCCGACCTTCCGGCGCCAGATGGATTGTGAACGCAGATGAGACAGGGGTTCCAGATACTGGAACGCGTCGCCGAATAGCACATCCACTACACGAACGAGAGGTATTCTCAACGGCACGGGTATGATTCTCCCATTGTCGTTCAACGTGTCATTATCATGAGGAGACAAGGCTGTAGTATACTGCGAGGTCATACTGAATACCTGAGTGTCATATGTTTGCACGTTCCCATCTTGGACGATTGATCGGCACCACTTCACAACGTCACTGTGGATGTCCCCCCGCGTGCTGGGATCTACCTCCGTCTCGTGATGTGCCCCATGGACATATCGTATGCAACTGCCGGAATGTCGTGTCAGAACCGCCTCGAAAATTTTCACAATACTCCGGACGTCGACACATTCGTCCTGAATGTTCATATGTACATACAATGGACAATCGATTTGCTCGAGTATGTAATTACCGCGATCTAGTTCGCTCTGGGCCAGAATGTCACAGGGGCCACTCGGGATATCGTTGCGCAGACCACCGACCAACATCTTCCACACATGGATCCACAGAGACATGACAGTGTCGAGTATGCTGTCAATGTACGTCAACGGGGACAGGACAATCCCCCCACGGAATTTAGTAGGGGTCCGTGACAGGCTTCTGAGCACGATGCCACCACAGTACCCCATACCCATCAGAAACACCCGATCGGCATCAACCCATGGTAAGTTCTCCACGACGTGGGCGTACACCACATCTGTATCATCGATCTCCTGATCAGTGAATATGTCCCGGACCTCTCGACGTTTGTACGTCACCACCATGATTCCGCGAGCCGTATATACATCCACCGCCTCCTGGACGTGTTCATGTCCAGCCGATGTAATCATTATCACACAGGGTACGGCTGTTCCAAGTCGTGACATGTAGCGTGGCGTATGAACCACACCTTCGATCCCGTGTCCCGTGGAAGACCGTATGTATAATGGTGTTCGCACCACGTCCAGGAAAAACCGATCGAGTGAATACAAAATACGTCCTTTTCGTAAGTTCCGCCAAAGGACTCTCAACATTGATTTGTTTTACTACTATTCACTAATGAGGGCGACTTGGTCGTCGTTTTCCCGAAAAATATAAACATTAATTAATACATCGACGTCGTGTACAACTTTCATCAACCACTGCAACTGACGCAACCACTGTCCGCATCTCGCATGCACACGGTGACGGGCATCGCTTCCGACGCGGCCTGCGACCGAAGGTAATACATTCCCGTCTTGAGACCCCGTTTCCAGGCATGGAAGTGCATGGCCGTGAGTTTGGAGAACCCGGCATCGACCATGTGCACATTCAGGCTCTGACTCTGGTCGATGAAGGGGGCTCGATCGGCCGCCATGTCGACGATCGACCGTCCACGCATCTCCCACACCGTCTTGTACACCTCCCGGAGGTCCGCTGGGATCTCCTCGATGGACTGCACTGACCCCCGGGCCGCAATGATGCGGTTCTTCATGCGTGGCGACCACAACCCCTTGTCGGCCAGCGCTGCCAGCAGATGCCGGTTGATGCACGTGAATTCCCCCGCGAGGGTGCGTCGCACGTAGATGTTCGACGTGAAAGGCTCGAAACACTCATTGTTCCCCAGAATCTGGGCCGTGGAGGCCGTCGGCATCGGGGCCACCAACAGGCTGTTCCGGACACCATGCAGCCGGACTTGCTCACGGAGCGAGTCCCAGTCCCAACGGTCCGAGACCGTCGTTCCATCCCACATGTCAAATTGAAATATGCCCCGACTCATCGGCGACCCGGCAAAGGTGGCGTACGGACCCTCCCGGCGGGCCAAGGCCATCGATTCGGAACATGCCGCAAAGTAGATGGTTTCAAAGATAGCCACGTTGAGTTTCCGGGCCTCCGCACTCTCGTACGGATGTCCGAGCATGGCAAACACATCGGCTAACCCTTGGACCCCAATGCCGATCGGGCGATTCCGGAGGTTCGAGTAACGGGCCGTTTCCACCGGGTAGTAGTTGAGATCGATGATCTTGTTCAAGTTCCGCACCAGAACGCCACAAATGTTCCGAAGGCGACCAAAGTCGAAGGTCCCGTCGGAACCAACGAACCGCGGGAGCGCAACGGACGCCAGGTTGCACACGGCCGTCTCTTCCGCCGACGAGTACTGGATGATCTCCGTACAGAGATTCGAGCCGCGGATCGTGCCCAGGTTCTGCTGATTCGACTTGCTGTTGCAGGCATCCTTGTACAACATGTAGGGCACACCCGTCTCCGTCTGGGACTCGAGAATCGCGTCCCAAATCACACGGGCCCGCACACGCGTGTGCACAACTTCGGGGTCACACTCGTACTTGGCATAGAGTTGGCGGAACTCCTCGCCCCACGTGTCACACAGTCCCTTGGCGACGTTCGGACAGAAGAGTGCCCACTCTCCATCCGCAGCCACGCGCTCCATGAACAGATCCGGGATCCACAGACCAAGGAAAAGGTCCCGGGCCCGAGTCTCTTCTACCCCGTTGTTCTTGCGGAGGTCAAGAAACGCCAAAATATCGGCATGCCATGGTTCAAGGTACACTGCGAATGCCCCCTTGCGTTTCCCACCCCCCTGATCAACATAACGGGCGACCGTGTTGAACACGCGGAGCATCGGAATGATGCCGCTGGAGGTACCATTCGTTCCGTGGATGTGGCTGCCGGTCGCTCGGATGTTTGAAATCGACAGCCCGATCCCGCCCGCATGCTTGGAGATCTGGGCACACTGCTTGAGCGTATCAAAGATGCCCTCAACCGAATCCTCCTTCATCGTCAACAGGAAACACGACGAGAGCTGCGGATCCGGCGTGCCCGCGTTGAACAGGGTCGGCGAAGCGTGAATGAACCATTTCTCCGACAACAGATGGTACGTCTCGAGTGCCGCGGTGATGTCCCCGACGTGGATCCCACATGCGACACGCATGAACATATCCTGGGGCCGCTCGACGACGGTGCCCCCGATGCGCATCAGGTACGACTTCTCCAACGTCTTCGTACCAAAGTAGTCGAAGTCGTAGTCACGAGTGTAGTCGATCGCACTCTCAATCACCGACTGCTGGTCATCGACGAACGCCACGTACGCCTCTCCGAGCATCGTCTCACCGGCCAATCGCGCCGTCAGCTCCCCGAACCGCCCCGTGGTGATCTTGTGCAGACTCGAAATCACGACACGAGTCGCCAGGACGCCGTAGTCCCGATGAGTCGTCAGCAGGTGAGCGGCCGTCTCCGCCATCAGCTGGTCCAGGGCCGTGGTCGGGACGCCGTCGTACGTGCCATTCATCACTTTCTGGACCAGCATCTTCACATCGACTTCAAGACACGGCCGAGTGCACGTGAGGAGTGCCTCGATCCGATGCGTGATCTTGTCGACCTGGAGGAGTTCCTTGGTTCCATTGCGCTTAGAGACGAACATGGCCGTTGCAGATTTGTACTCCATTCCAATTCTCCCAACATAATCGACAGAATTTTCCACAAAATAAATCCCAATTGTTTTCGTCGCGTCCTATAGAGTGCCGAGTGAGTCACAGAAATGACGATCCCGGGTTGGGTGCAGCAGTTGCACCATGGGACCACGTCCACCCACCTCCCAACATCCCGCTTCCCGGGTGCCATGCCCCGTGGAATGCGTCGCACGGACCTCCACTACCTGGCCGATCCGCACCAGCAACCCCGTCACGTGGTGACGGCCAAACTGGACGGTGTTCGCATGCTCTGGGTACGATGCACCGACGGCACATTCTTGGTAGACCGGTCCCTGAAGGCATATCGACTCGAGTCCTCCTCCAGGTCAACAACAACAACGATCTTGGATGGGGAACTCATGGTGGACCGAGGGTTCCTGGTGTTTGATGCACTGACGATCGCTGGTGCGTCGGTCGAACACGAACCCTTTGACAAACGGTACGCGGATCTGCAGGAGTGGTTGTCCACCACATCACCACTGTGCCCAGGGCTGCATTACATCGTACCCAAACGCATGTTTCCATTGTCTCGAGTCAACCGATTGTGCAACACGTACCTCGTGCCGAAGGGAGATCATGGATACACCATCGACACCGAGGGGGCGGTGGCACCCGGGTTCCACCGTCAGGTGCCAGACGACGCGCAGTACGAGGCCGATGGGGTCATCTTCCTGAGTCGACGTGCCACGTTCCATTTCACGGGAAGTCAGGATCTAATGAAGTGGAAAAGAGTGCCGACCATCGACGTCGTGGTTCGCACGCGGGATTTACTGCATTCAGACTGGCACCTCCCCACATTCTTCACCGAGTACTCGCACGACACCAGACGGTACGAACGTCGACCATTCTCCCCCTGTTGGGTTCCGCCGGACCAGCGCACGCTTCTGCG
>JGI20152J14361_10002818_pt1 | contig 10120 bp, 11 predicted proteins | sample COG_02_FD_14361 | JGI IMG/M metagenome (IMG submission 14361)
CGCGTTCTGTAGCTTCAGGTTGTGTTTTGTCACAAACCAGTACAGTACAAATACAATAGGTAAGAAGACCGCGAAGTCCAAAGAATTGAATAGCATTTAGGTTGGTTTATCAAGTTTGAGTAGCTTACGGTTCTCTTCTTCCAGCTCTTTTAGTCGTTTTAGTTGGCTAGCTTCCATTCCGGAATACTTCTTACGCCATCCGTAAAACGTGGCAGGGCGAATGCCCAATTCTCTACAGAGATCTTCTACACGCTGGCCGTTCTCATTGGCCTTGATCGCTTTGATGATCCGACTTTCTGTGAATTTACTCTTTCTCATAACAGGTCTAATTTAATCAATTAATTACCTGTCCGATTTTTAGGGAAGCCTTCAAAAAGGGGAAGTCTACAGTCAGGTCTACAGTTAACTCAAGTGAGCGCGATTTCTCTAGACTTTATACTTGGATACTAAGGCCTGTTTCAACATAGTCAAGTACATTGGGAAGATAACGTCTGAACTGAAAGTCTTTCTGAATAGTTCAATAGATGCATTTTTATTCACCAGTAGACTAGATGAATTGAGCTTTAACAAATAGTCAAGAACATCTTCAATTTCATAGAAATCAGTCATTAAGAAGCCATTATTACGAACCGTCTCCTTACAGCCTGGCATTTCTTTTGTAATTATTGTAAGTCCATATTTTAATGCCTCAATTATCACCCTTGGTATCCCTTCCCTATAATCACTCGGGAATAATAGAACATTATTATTAGCGTATACTTCATTCATATCAGCTACAAACCCTAGATAATTTATACCCTTTATATTTTTAAGTAGTGTAACCTCTTCTTCGCTTATACTGTCTGGATTTTGGCTATCTATAGTTCCCGCAATGGTCAACGAAGCATTAGGACTTTTGATTTTCAGTTGCTCATATACATCAATTGCAGTATTTATCCCTTTGGACTTTAAGAGTCTACCTACATATAGAAGTTTAATTGAACTCGTCGGAATAATAGAGTCATTTGCTGATACAGCGGTATCAACGCCGCTTCCGAGAATAACTTTTCCATTTTCGACTCCGAGATCAATCAAATCATCCGGATTTTGAGCAACGATTTGAATCCTTCTAGATGCAATTCTATAAAATAATGTTATTAAATAACGTTGAATTCGAGAACTCAAAGTCCTATTTGTAGGAATAAATGCATATCCCAATCCTGTAATTACAACAACTCTTTTTACTTCTTTATTTGTAAATGAGGCCAGATAATTGAGAACATTAGGAATAAATCTAAAGCTTAAAATTGTATCTATCGAAAGTTTTTTCTCTATTTGAATTAGCCTCACGAAACCTTTAATCAGCTTTATTAGAGAGAGGCTACTGCGACTCATTGGAACTTCATAAACGGTGTCTCTTTGTGGTTGTGGACATGCATAATGAACTTCCAATCCTTTTGATTTAAAATATTCACCAAGGGGAATTCTAGACCTTACTAAATCGTTGTAGCCATTTTCAAGTATCAGAGTAGTCATAATATTCTTTGTACCATCTTATGAATTGATTTACCCCATCTTCAACAGATGTTTCGGGCCTAAAGCCGATATATTCATTTAACGCCTCGGTATCTGCATGAGTTGCTGGAACGTCTCCGGGCTGAATATCCATCATGTTATATTGACCTTGAACTCCTAAAGCTACTTCAACTGCATTTATATAGCTCATAAGCTCTACAGGGGATCCATTTCCAATGTTAAATATTCTATACGGCGCCGAAGATTTATCTATTCTTGGAAGTGATCCATCCCATTCAGTATTACTTTGAGGTGGCTTTACAACAAGTCGTCTTATACTTTCAACGATATCAGCTACATAAGTAAAATCTCTTATCATCTTACCATGATTAAAAACATTAATTGGCTCTCCTTTTCTCATTGCTTCAGCAAAAAGGAATAACGCCATATCTGGCCTACCCCAAGGACCATAAACGGTAAAAAATCTTAATCCAGATGTAGGTAAATTAAACAAATGAGAATAACTATGTGCCATCATTTCATTCGCTTTCTTCGTGGCAGCGTATAGTGCCATAGGATGTTCAGTTGGAGTTGTTTCTTTTAATGGCATCGCTGTATTCAAACCATAAACTGAACTTGTACTTGCATAAACCAAATGTTTAACCTTGCTGTAACGTGCCCCTTCTAAAATAGATAAAAACCCATCAATATTGGAATGGGTATACGCTAGAGGGTTTTCAATACTATATCGAACTCCTGCCTGAGCAGCAAGATTTACAACATAATCAAAAGATTCCGAGACCATCATTTCTACAATATATTCGTGATTCGCTATGTCTGCTTGTATGAAATTTAGATTAGAATGAACGCTTGAAGAAACTTTTTGATTTAGCTTTATTTGGTCTTTGTCTAAACCCAGAAAATTTAGCCGCGCGTACTTCAAATTGATATCGTAATAATCATTAATAATGTCGAGACCGACCACATCAAAACCTTCTTGAACTAACCTGGCTGTTAAATGAAAACCAATAAAACCGGCTGTTCCGGTAACGAGTATTTTCTGCATCTAGTTTACTTTTTCAGCGATGTTCTCGCTCATTCCTATTCCGTAATAATCAAAACCTGCTTCCGCTACAATCGCCCTGCGGTAGAGGTTGCGCCCGTCGAACAAGACTTTGCCATTCATCGCCTCGGCAACCTTGTCCCAATCCGGTACGCGGAATTCCGTCCACTCCGTAATAAGCGCCAAGGCATCGGCGCCCTGTGCTGCTTCCTCAGCACTCCTGCAGTAGGTGATGCTGTCCCCGAGCTGGTGCTCGGCTTCTTCCATCGCGACCGGGTCGTACGCACGAACGTGTGCGCCGGCACTGGTCAAAAGGTTGGCAATCACCACAGACGGTGCTTCGCGCATATCGTCGGTATTAGGCTTGAAGGACAACCCCCAAAATGCAATGGTCTTGCCTTCGAGCTTTCCGCCGAAGTAGGCGTTTATTTTATTGTAGAGCACACTCTTTTGTGCATCGTTGACTTGTTCCACAGCTTCCAAGATGCGCATGGTGTGGCCGTTCTCGCGTCCTGTGCGGGCCAAGGCCTTGACATCTTTAGGGAAACATGAACCGCCGTACCCAATACCTGGGTAAATGAACTTGTTGCCGATGCGCGGGTCAGAGCCGATGCCCTTGCGTACCCAGTTCACATCTGCGCCCATCTTCTCACACAAATTGGCAATGTCGTTCATGAAGGAAATCTTCGTGGCCAACATGGCGTTTGCCGCATATTTGGTCATCTCCGCAGAAGGAATGTCCATGAAGATCACAGGGTGGCCATTCAAGGTGAACGGACGGTAGAGCTTGTCCAATGTTTTTTGAGCCTGCTCGCTATCTACACCCACCACAATGCGGTAGGGCTTCATGAAATCTTCAATGGCAGCGCCTTCTTTCAAGAACTCAGGGTTGGACGCGACGTCAAAGCCGAACGTGGCTCCACGAGTTTCCAATGTAGATGCTACAGCGCCGCGTACCTTTTCTGCCGTACCCACTGGCACGGTAGATTTGGTAATGACCACCAAGTAGTCTTGCATGCATTGGCCAATTTCTTGAGCCACGCCTAACACATACTTCAAATCCGCAGAACCATCCTCTCCAGGAGGCGTGCCCACAGCAATGAATGCTGCCTCTGAGCCCACAATGGCTTTAGACAACTCCGTCGTGAAGTGCAATCTGCCTTTTTCAAAGTTGCGGAGAACGATGTCTTTGAGTCCAGGCTCGTAAATGGGGAGAATGCCGTTTTTCAAGCCTTCGATTTTATTTTGATCTATATCCACGCAAGTCACCTCGATGCCCACGTCCGCCAAACAGGCGCCGGTCACCAAGCCTACGTATCCAGTTCCAATGACTGTAATCTTCATGCTTAAGCTTTAGGTCGTTGGTAATTAGTTGACTAAATATGAAGTATTATAAGCTTGGAGAAAGTCAGAGCAAGCCGAACTGCTTAATTCTATTGATCACTTTTTCTGGCTCTAATTCAAAAAACATAGGCAACCTTAATAGAATGTCACTGTATCTGTCAGTTTGCCTTAAATTTCTTCCATCATGCTTTAATCTATAGAAATCGCTTTTGTGTAAACTTAAATAATGAAAAACGGCTGAAATGTTTTGTTCCTTTAAAAAAGTAATTATTCTATTTCGTTGGTCAATATCTTCACATAACAGATAGAACATGTGTGCGTTGTTTGTAGCGAAACCGGGAATCTGAGGTAAACCAATATTTAAATTACCTGCCCAATTATGTAACTCACTATTGTATTCTTCCCATATATACTTTCTTCGCTCCTGAATAAGTTCTATTTTTTCAATTTGTGCCCACAGAAACGCTGCTATCAACTCTGATGGTAAAAAGGATGAGCCTATATCAACCCATCCATACTTATTAATCTCACCTCGAAAAAAAGCCGATCTGTTAGTTCCCTTCTCCCAGATTATTTCTGCTCTTGATTCGAACTGAGGGTCGTTTATAACCAACATGCCTCCCTCACCAGAAATAATATTTTTAGTCTCGTGAAAAGAGAATGCTGCGAGATGTCCTATACTACCAAGCGCACGCTTCCTTCCATCCTTGAAGGTATAATAACTGTCTATTGCCTGAGCTGCATCCTCAACAACATATAAATTATATTTTTCAGCAATAGACATGATGAGCTCCATATCACAAGCCACACCTGCATAGTGTACCGGTATGATAGCTTTTGTTTTCGTTGTAATACAGTCTTCTATTTTACTTTCGTCCATTCCAGGATGATCTTCACGACTATCCGCAAAAACTAATTTTGCTCCTCGAAGTATGAATGCATTGGCTGTACTTACAAATGTATAGGATGGCAGTATAACCTCGTCACCTGGCTCAATATTCAGTAAAATAGCAGCCATTTCAAGAGCGTCAGTGCATGACGTTGTCAGAAGACATTTTCCAAAATCGTACGTATTTCGAAACCATTCATGACATTTTTTAGTGTACTTCCCATTACCAGAAAGTTTACCTGCCGATACAGCGTCATGTATATAATATGTCTCTCGTCCTGTTAAATAAGGCTTATTAAATCCAATATTTTCCATCAATCCTGCTCTAAAATTGCAATACCAAATCCTGTTTTGCCGTAACCATTTCCGTTGTAGAGCATATACCTATTTCCAGAGTAGTCAAAAACAAAAGGATAGCAAATCATTTCAGAATCCCAGTCGTCTTCTGAAACATCTATGCCTACTAATTCATGTTTCCGTGTCCATTCAACACCATCAGAGCTTTGAGAATAGCCAACTCGATATTTGGTTCCGTCACCGCTCCGATATGAATACCACATATGGTATATATCATTTTCAATAATTACAACTGGCCTAGAAAAGGCCTGCGCAATACCTATTTCATATGGAATCGCTAATCCATGTTTTTGCCAACTAATCCCATCATTGGAGGTGGCATATTTAATGACGTGTATCATTTCACCATTTTCCGAAGTCCAACTAATTGTTGATCCATACCACATTTTATATTTTCCATCATGGTAAATTACCCAAGGGTATGAAAGGCTAATAGGGTCTTCATTATCCGTTGATAAAAATGTTGTTGATGGATCAAGAATTAATTCTTTATTGTCAATTAATTGCAATCTACCAATATCTCCACGCCAATGGTTACCACCTCTAATCTGCCATCCCATAAAAAGTATATATGATTTACCTTCACTCTCATAGCAGTTGCCTATGCTAACTCCGTGGGAAAAAAAACTATCCTCTGGGCCATAGGAGAAGACAGCATTTTGAAAATCTTTTGTGATTTCTAAATTATCTAAATTTAAATCTACATATGTTACAGAAGAACGATTGGAGCAATCTCGCGCACTAAAAAAAATCCTGAACTTTCCACCACCCATGGAAACCGCTAATGGATTTGAAGCGTGCGAAATCGTTAATGAATCTTGGCTTGATACTTTGAAAATCTGTCCTAACTTTCTCCACTTCATTTTTTTGTCTTGTAAAGTCTTCTAGTTCTAAATGTAATTACATCTGAAGCCGTTTGAGCATCATATCCAAGAAGCATGTTCAAGAATGAATCATCAGAATATTTGCCATCAAGCATTCTTGGCAAATCAATTTGTTGTCGTAAGATAGGCTTCACGTACATGTTATTCACCCCGCGCCTTATAATCGTTGAGCTATTGTATCCCGCTTTATGGAGTACCATACTGTCAAAAAGCACCACTGAACCCGGTTTGGCGGTTAGCTGTACCGAATGCTTTTCTATATATTCATCTGACGGAATAGTTTTCATTTTGTGTGAATAGGGCAACACGATAGTCGAGCCCGTTTCAGGTGTAAATGGATCCAAACAATAAAATAAATTGCATCCCATAGGTTCCGATGATATCCAATTCTGATAAGGCAGATCTCTATGCCAAGAATTTTGATGATGCGGCTGATTTGGCATATTAATAATTCCATTTTGTAAATGAAGTATATAATAATCACCTAAAATAGATTGAACATAATTCATCAATTCCTGAACTGAAGAAAGCTTCATGTAGTCCTCCGAATAGCAGAGCATCGCCCGTGCCACGAATTCCTCATTTATATCTCGAAGCCTCTCTCTTGTAAACTCCATTTCCTGAAGTTTATAAACTCTGTCTAATTCACTTCGCAATACTTTTAACTCTGCATCTGTTAAAACATCTTCAATAATTGTATAACCAAGCGTTCTAAACTCTTCGATATGCTTGTCAAAATCACTTGAAATCTTATTTTGGAAGGTTATCCCATATTTTTTATCCATCGACACAAAAGTTAAAATGGTGAATAAAATGATATATTCTCGTACCCGCGAAATTTAGCTTTTATGTAGTCATTATAAAACGGATTTGTTAGGAGGATTATACAAAACTGCTGTTCTGTAGAAACCATTTGTCTGAATTGTTCTGTTGTAAAAACATTCAAATCATTTGCCCTTACATCATCTATGTATTTTGGGGAAAATAGGTTGATCTGTGAGTAAGTTTGAAAAAAGAAAGAAGTTTCCCCGTATCCAAACGCCCAAATCTCCTGAGCTCTATTCTTTAGAAGGAACTTATTCAGATTTGAGCAGTAAGATTTAGCTAATACATAGTTGATATTTTCCTCAAACTTAAGCGCTGGTTTAATGAAATTTTCATCTTTACATGATTTTGAATGTTTAAGAATAAAGTAACCAAGTGTGGTAATGCATTTATATCCAATTTCAAAATCGAGCACACTAAACCCGTTTAAATTACAAAGGTGTATGAATTGATTCTTCGAAAAATGATGAAGGTGATCTAAAAAGAAAACATCAATGCTCTCGTTGTCTTGGATGGGCAAACCAACTATTGCAAATCCATCTCTCACTAGAATATTTCCAATCTTATTAAGAAATTCGTTTGGGTTAATAGTGTGCTCAATAACACAAGATGTGAGTACTATATCATACTTTTCAGAATCATCTATTTCTTCAAATCCAATATTTCGAACATTTCCAACTTTGGATGCGTGTAAAGCAGCCTTCCCACTTGGTTCAACTCCAAACCTTTCAGCTAATGGAATTAAACCTAATAGATTCCCACTACCACAACCAATTTCCATTATTGTTTTAGCCGAAGTCAGATTTAGACCATTTCTGTATAAAAGTTCAGAAATCCAATCGAAATGCATTTGGCTCTTTGTGTACGTTTTTCCTTCAAAAATATAGTTGGGGTCTAAATCTGATGTATTTAAAGTATACTCCGTTTTATAAAAGTCCGGAAGGAAAGAAGTGTCCTTAGTTCTTACTGTACCGCAATTAAGGCAGAATTCTTTTTCTAATTTAAAATCGACAGTTCTTCCATCTGACGCCATCGATGGACTTTGACTTATCAACCTTTTAAATTCACTTGCTCTGCATATAAAACAATTCATTATTGAAATAGAATTTAAATGTTCAACTCAAAACTTTTCTTCCCCAAAATTGTGGACCTCGCCGGTAGATGCACACTATCTTTTTGCGTATCCTTATTTATTATCGCTCCTGCTGCTAATAAAGTGCCAGAAGCAACCTCGATATTATTGTGTATAGTTGAGTTTACTCCAAGGAAACAGTTATTTCCAATTGTGCAATGTCCTGAAATCACGACATGCGAGCTAATAAAATTATGATCTCCGATAGTTGAGTGATGACCGATGTGGTTACCGCTCCAGAGTGTTACATTATTCCCAATTCTGGTAAAAGGCTGAATTGTATTGTCTTCGAAAATAAAGCAATTATCGCCATGTTTAAACTGGGACATATACGAGCACCTGCTACTAACATAAGAGACTAGTTCATAACCCATTTTTTTAGCTAGTCTATATTTAGATTCCCTTACAGAATTCATCTTTGAATAACTCAGTGCTATAAATAATTTAAATTCCGAAGGAGGGAATTTTTTTTGAACTTCTTCAAAAGCTATAATTGGTAACCCTTCAAATTGGTCTTCAGACATATACTCTTTATCAACAGTGAAGCCCACTACTTCGTGTTCGCTATCAATTTCAAAATAATACTTTGCAATTTGTGCAATGTCTCCAGTTCCAAAAATCAAAATATTGGCCATAGTTATTTCATTATTAGTATCGTGAATTCAAAAAGATCATAGTCATGTAGTAATGCCACATTTTTTGAAAAATTTCTTTTACAAAAATCAAAATAGTACATTGGGTCTGCATAGTACAAATAATCCTTCATGTATTCTGTATCCGAATATGAAGTAAGCATATTAAACGAAAAGCCGTTTATAGTGAGCTCATTCATGTGATTTAGTGTGTCTAAAATATAGTTCTCCCAAACTTCTGTTTCTACCTTTTGCTTAACATTAAATATACCACTTGCAACAGTGTAATCATATTTATTCAATTCCGTGTCTTCTGACACCCAAAGAGCGAGCGAGTTACGGTGAATGTTTGCTGCCTGTGAAATCATCTCTTTCGAAATATCGAAACCAGTGTATTGACAACCATTTAAAGATTGCACGGATTCGATAAACTTTAATAAATCCCCTAATCCACATCCGTAATCAAGTATAGTATTGTCGCCGGTCCAATTTCTAATCACTTTCATTAATTGAACAAATCTTAATTCCTGAGATTCGGAAGAATTCCAATCAACCCCTCGGGGTGTTGCCCCATGAACTTTTAACTTGTCGTCATAATACTCTGAAACTTCGCTTAATATTCTTTCCTTACTCAAATTTAAAAACTTTTTAAAAACTTAGTTGATTCTTCCCCGCAATTAAATATTAAATCAAGAACACTTACCGCATGCTCAAATTTACCGAACAATTGTGGGTACTCTGAATATCCTGAAAAATCAAGATACTTAATTTCAATATTTCTGCTTGAAAAAGATTTATCTTCAATATAGTCTTTGGCGGATGGTCCTGTATAATATACGTTTGCATTTAACTTTTCGCACAAATCAGCGAGTCGTTCCGTCTTCCCTTCAATTAAATCAAATTCTGAAGAGCGTCTTAAAACAGTGGAGATGCCTAAAATTTTATTAACTACTTCAATAAACTTAAAATTTATCTCACTCAAATTTCTTTCATTCGACTCCAGGTATAACGGTTTAAATACTTCGGAATATTCGTCGAAATACGGGGCTTTTTTATAATTCGATTCAATTGAACGCCAATGTTTAATTCGCCATTTGTCATCCACAGTCAAAGTTTCGTTTATCTTCTGATTAAATTTTCCCTTTACTTCAACTGGTATTGTTAGCCATGTCAAGCCATTATTTGTTTTTATTTTATTCCTATTACGCCAATCTCTTTTTGTGTATTGCATATCATCATACAAGACTACTTCATCCATAAGGTTTATAGAATCGAAATAACCCTTCCAAGGAATATAATTAGACTGAGTGATAATTACGCTCTTTTGGTTCATTGAATTTATCCATTTCGTTAATATGTAAATTAATGCTAGTAGCGGTAATGCTCTGGCTTGAACGGCCCTTCGACTTTCACACCGATGTAATCGGCTTGATCTGTGCGAAGGGTTTCAAGCTCTACACCGATCTTCTCAAGGTGCAAGGCAGCTACTTTCTCATCCAA
>JGI20152J14361_10002827_pt1 | contig 10105 bp, 11 predicted proteins | sample COG_02_FD_14361 | JGI IMG/M metagenome (IMG submission 14361)
CGGCCCCCGCGCCATGCTCGGATATCTTGATCGCAGCTTCCTTTGGCGTCACTAACGGCCACGGAATCCGCCGTTGCCGAGCCGATGTCCCGAGCACCAAACTACAATCGCTGATCGCTTCCTGCAAACTGGCGCACACTATGACTTGATCTAACACATCGCTCGCGCTTGCCGCTCGAAAAACCGCTTTTTCATTCGGATAGTCAACGGGTTGCACCAAATACAGGCGATCCAATCCCATATTTTTCATTGCCCTAGCTGCGGCGCCAATGTTGCCTGGATGGGAGGTTTCAACCAAGACAATGCGCACTTTTGCCCGCAATGGATGGGGGTTCGTCATCATGAAGATCCTTTTGTCTACTGTTCAACGAGGCAGATCTGATATGATGCGCCCTCTTTCAGCCACACCGAACACCCTATGGAACCGATGATCAATATTGCGTTGCGGGCTGCCAGAGAAGCAGCCCGTCATATCGTTCGAGCTTACGATCGCCCAGACCTCGTTAAAACCACTGAGAAGGGCACGAATGATTTCGTGACCAATGTCGACCGTGAGGCGGAGCAGATTATATCAGACTCCATCCGAAAAACGTTTCCGAGCCATGCGATCACGGGTGAGGAAGGTGCGAAAACCGAAGCAACGCGTGACTCAGATTACCATTGGGTCATCGACCCTATTGACGGCACCACCAATTTTAGCCGGCAAATTCCGCACTTCTGCGTTTCAGTTGCTTGCATGGAATTGGGCAAGTTAAAGCACGGCGTCATCATCAACCCCATTACCCAAGAGGAATTTATCGCCTCTCGAGGACGCGGCGCGCAGCTCAACGGACGGAAGATTCGCGTCTCTAACCGGGAAAAACCGGAGGGCGGACTCTTTGCAAGCGCAGGATCCTATCGCCACGACCGATTTGAGGGTCATAGCAAAACGGTGGCGGCTTTAGTGAATGCCGGCGGCAACTACCGCGAGCCTGGCAGCGCTGCCCTCGAACTCGCCGCACTCGCAGCGGGTCGAATCGACGGTGTTTGGATGCACAACCTTGCACTGTGGGATATCGCGGCAGGTTGCCTGATCGTTCAAGAGGCCGGCGGATTAATTGGCGATTTTGAAGGCGGCCTTACGCACTTAAAATCTGGCAACTTGGTTGCCGCAAACCCTAGACTGTTTAAAACGCTTGGATCGCTCACCCGATCGCACCTGACCTAGGGTCTTTAAGACCTCAAACACGGGTCTTTGCAAGCCCTTCCCCTTCACGCCCTGATCTGATCGAGACTCAACCTGGCGTTAAAGGCCATTCAGGTCAACAACCCGACACACGGATTACCTTAAGCTACTTGAGACGCACTTTTGACCCACGACGGTAGCCGACAGTTTCGCGTCATGGCCGCCGAGCAAGATCGCACTGCATTACCCTGAACCAACAACCACGTTAGTGCTTGCAGAAGCCTTGTTTCGCGTTTCAAACTGTGACAAGCCTTGATCGCCAGCGCAGGCAATCGCATCAGGGCCTTTATCAGAGCCCGCCAACTCCGAGCCCCTAGGGCTCACCATCCAGATCAGCGCCTTCCTTGACGGGAACAATAAGATCTTCTCGACTTAAATTCAGTCTCAGCAGAACATTCGCCGCAACGTAGATGGAGGAGTAAGTCCCCACCGCGACGCCTATAATCAGAGCGGTCGCGAAACCCCGGATCAATTCCCCGCCCATGATCAGCAACGCAAACAACACCATAAGGGTTGTTAACGACGTGATCATCGTACGCCCCAGCGTTTGATTCAGGGACTCATCAATAATATCGCTTGATTTACCGCGTCGCGACTGACGAAAGTTCTCTCGAATACGGTCGGACACGACAATGGTGTCGTTCAGGGAGTAACCAATAACCGCCAGCAGCGCCGCCAGCACGGTTAAATCAAACTCCCAGCGTAACAACGAAAAAATCCCTAAAGTGAACAAAACGTCGTGAAAAAGCGCAATCACCGCGCCCAACGCAAATTTCAGCTGGAACCGAAACGACACATACAGCAACACCATCGCGAGCGCCGCCAGCAGCCCCAAACCGCCTTGATTCGCTAGTTCTTCGCCCACCGCCGGGCCAACGAACTCGCTCCGCCTCAGATCAATCTGTCCGTTCGCAGAGGCGCTCAATGCAGCAAACAAACTGTCACCCAAGCGCGCATTATCTTTATCTGACAACGATTTTTGAGGCGGCATCCGAACCAAAATATCCCGGTCCGAGCCAAAGTATTGCACCACATGGCCATTCCAGCCCGCATTATCCAAGTTCAGACGAACCTGTTCGGGGTTCGTGGGCTCTGGGTAACTCACCTCAACCAACGTGCCGCCGGTGAAATCCAAACCCCAGTTCAAGCTCTGAATACTCAGACTGGCCACCGCCATCAACAAAAGTGCAACCGAACTCCAGGCCGCCACCTGACGATATTTCATGAACGGGACCATTCTCATGACTGCGACCACCCAATTGCCAAACGCTTAATGGGCCGCCCACCCACCGCTAAATTGATCAAGGACCGTGTGCCCATGATCGCGGTAAACATTGACGTCAAAATACCAATCATTAGCGTTATGGCGAACCCTTTCACCGGCCCAGTGCCAATACTGTACAAAATGATTGCGACCAGGAGGGTCGTTATATTGGCGTCAAGAATCGTCACAAAAGCCCGTTCAAATCCGGCGTTGATGGCCGATTGCGGCGCTGCGCCTTTTCTGAGCTCTTCTTTTATCCTCGAGAAGATGAGCACATTGGCATCGACTGCCATCCCAACCGTGAGCACAATACCGGCAATACCTGGCAAGGTTAGGGTTGCCGATAGGCTCGACATCACCGCAACCAACAGCAGCAAATTTGCAATAAGCGCAAGGTTTGCTGCCAGTCCGAACCACTGATAAAAGGCGAGCATAAAGAGCACGACCAAACTAAATCCGATCAGCACTGAGGTCGCGCCGAGCTCGATATTTTCCTGACCAAGACTGGCGCCGACGGTGCGTTCTTCGGCAATGAACATGTCAGCGGCAAGTGCGCCCGCACGCAACAAAAGCGCGAGTTCGCGCGCTTCATCGCCCGCCAACCCTGTTATCCGAAAGCTCACGCCCAAAGCCGCTTGCACCGTGGCAAGCGAGATTACCCGTTCTTCGACGTAAGGCTCGGTAATTTTTACCTCGCGCCCGTCTTGAACCTCATAACGGTCTCGGGTTTTGGTCTCAATAAAAACAACCGCCATTCGTCGGCCGATATTGTAGCGGGTCGAACGATGCATTAGCTCGCCCCCTTCACTATCCAACGTGATATTGACCTGCGGCAGGCCGCTGTCCGGATCAAAACCAACTTGCGCGTCAAATACCCGCTCACCTCTCAAAATAAGGTCTCGCTCGAGCCGCACCGCTCGACCCTCGTAATTATAGGGCAGCGTACTGGCTCTTGATGCATCCGGGCTCGCTTCGAGTCGAAACTCAAGCGTCGCGACCTTGCCCAATATTTTTTTTGCTTCGGCGGTATCCTGAACCCCAGGCAGATCCACCACAATACGCTGGCGACCCAATCGCTGAACCAAAGGTTCCGCAACGCCCAACTCATTCACCCGATTACGAATCGTTTGCAGATTTTGCTGAACCGCAAAATCCTCGATCTCGCGAATCGCACTATCACTCATAGTCAAATTCAACGCAAAACCGTCCGCGCCACTCGGCAAATCACTTTCGGTTACGAGAAACTGGGGGTAAGTCTCTTCGACCTGACGTCTTGCTTTGCTGCGCACGTCTTCGCTTGCGAACTGGAACTGCAGCACGCGGCCCTCTAAGATCGAGGTCCCCGCGTACCGAATCCGTTCAGAGCCGGACCTGAAAGCCCTTTTAATGTCTTGCTCCATACCCTCAAGCCGATCTTCCACGGCGCTTGCCGTATCCACTTCCATCAGGAAATGCACGCCACCTCGAAGATCCAAACCATACTTCATCGGTTCTGCGCCTAAATCTCGAAGCCATTGAGGCGTTGTGGGGGCGGAGTTGAGCGCGATGACAAAATCCGCATTTAGATCGTGCAGCGCACGCTGAATTAAAGGCTGTGCTTTGAGTTGATCATCGGCTGTGCTGAGCCGGATTAAAGCATTGCCGTCGATCAGGCTACTCGATTTAACTTGAATACCCGATTCCGTCAGGGCCGATAACGCAACCGTCAACTCCGGGTCTTGCACCGCAGCACTGCCCTGCTCGTTTTGGATCTGGATCGCGTAGTCTGGCGGGTAAAAATTCGGCATCGCGTAAATGATGCCCAACACAAACACGCCGACAATCAGCAGATTTTTCCAAAGAGGATATCGATTTAACACGGATTCAACCTCAGTCAGGGCAGTCTAGTAAGTTAGGACTTCAAAGTGCCTTTCGGCAACGCCGCAGACACCGCAGCTTTCTGAAATCTAAGTTCAACGCCTGCGGCCACTTCAACCAGAACAAACTGCTCTTCAACCTTCACGATCTTTCCGGCCAAACCGCCATTGGTCATCACCTCATCGCCCTTGCCCAAGCCTTCAATCAACTCACGATGCTCTTTCGCCCGCTTGCTTTGGGGACGCCAAAGCATAAAGTAAAAGATACCCGCGAAAGCGACGAGTATTAAAATATCAAATCCTGGCATTGGACCTCCTGCGTCAGCCGCCTGTGCAGCTGGAATAAACCATTCAAGCATGTATTCCCCCTGTCTTATGAGAATATCCTACAACGCAGACTTTGGCCTTTAAACCGGCTAAGCCCAGATTGAGAACGTTAAAAGCGCTGCATTGTGCTGTTTCCGGTCGTCAGACGCAATCACTGTGGTACCTCTAGATCGAATTCTAACGGCGGCGGGGCTTCAGACCAACCCGCATAAACACTCAAAGCCCAAGCATCATATTGATCTTCCGCTAAAGCACCGCGGGCTTGGCGCATTAATTCAAGATAGTAGGCGATATTATGGATTGAGTTGAGGGTGGCGCCTAGAATCTCGCCGCACTTATCCAAATGGTGCAAATAACCCCGTGAGAAATTTTGGCAGGTGTAACAGCTGCAGCGCGCGTCCAGCGCCATATCGCTCGCTCGATGCGCTGCATTACGAATCCGGATCACGCCAGAGCTGGTAAACAAGTGGCCATTGCGCGCGTTGCGAGTCGGCATCACGCAATCCATCATATCCACCCCGCGCCGCACACTCTCAATCAGATCCGATGGCGTCCCACACCCATCAAGTATCGCGGCGACTGCGTTGGCATTTTGGGCGCAATTTTTCGGATGGTCTCGAGCATTGCCGGCTTCGGCTCGCCCACTGACAAGCCCCCAATGGCGTAGCCTTCGAAACCGATTTGCCGCAGACCCTCAAGCGACGCTTCTCGCAAATCCGGATGGATACCGCCCTGAACGATGCCAAACAGCGCATTGTCGCTGGTAAAGGCGGCTCTGGACCGCTCAGCCCAACGAAGACTCAACTGCATCGACGTTTCCGCACCCGCTTTCGATATAGGGTAGGGCGTGCATTCATCGAAAATCATTGCAATATCGGAGTTCAGCGCGGTCTGGATCGCCATCGCGCGCTCAGGTGTCAGCAGAATTTTATCGCCATTAATGGGCGATCGAAACGCCACGCCTTCTTCATTAACCTTATTCATATCGGCAAGGCTAAAGACTTGAAAGCCGCCCGAATCTGTCAAGATCGGACGGTCCCAGCCCATAAACTGGTGCAATCCATTGAATCGCTCAATCGCCTCAACGCCCGGGCGCAGCATTAAGTGAAAGGTATTACCCAGCAGTATCTGAACGCCTGCCGATCGAAGTTGGTCTGGGGAGACGCCTTTAACCGAGCCGTAAGTACCACACGGCATAAAAATGGGGGTTTCAACAACACCATGGGCAAGGGTTAAGCGGCCGAGACGGGCCTCGCCACGCTGGGCTAGTAGTTCAAACTGCATGGCTATAGCAATCCCAGATCATCGCCTAGATGGGACTGCCACTCAATCACCGATAAATAAATCTCATTGACGGAATTCGGTGACAAACCAAGCGGCTCAAGCTCTGCCCATTGAATCTGGTCCAGCGCCCCGGACTGAATGGCTTCAACTGTCTTTAGAACCAACCCCAGCCGTCCTGATTTTTCCAGCAAGGCTTGTTTAATATCCTCTCGCATCATCAGGTTTTCGAGCAGCATGGGCAGCGGCTGGTCAAAAAAGGCATCCATTGTTGACAGCAAACCTACCGAATAATACACCGGTGCTTCGTCCGAATTAATACGCTCACCCAGGCGCTCACAGAACTTCGCCTTCTCGAGCGCATGATCCCGAAGCGCATCCGGCTTATCCGACATACCGGAAATCGCGAGCAAACTCGCCAAACTGCGCATGGCGTCTATGCCAAGATAGGTCATCGCATGGGCCAAGGAATCGATTTCATGGCGAGGGCGGTAAAACGCTGAATTCACCAGCTTGATGGTTTTAAACCCGAGCGCGGGATCCTGTGCCACCAAAGCCTCCAGGTCACGCAGGTTACTATTTGGGTCTTGTAATTTATTGAGCAATTCTAAAACCACAAGTTTATTCGCCGAGATTTTTTTACCACTGATCGGCTCGGGCTTACTGAGAAAGTTCCCTTGGAACAGTGAAAACCCAAGAGACTTACAGTGATCGAGCATCTCTTGGGTTTCGACTTTTTCGGCAAGCAGCTTGACATCTAAATCTTGAAAGCGGACCAGCATGTCGGTGAGTTGCTGCTCATTAAGCGCCAACATATCGAGTTTTATAATATCGGCTAACGGCAATAAAGGCGCCGCTTCCTCGTAATACAAAAAGTCATCAAGGGCGATCTGATGGCCCCTAGCCTTCAGGACCGTTAAGCGTTCGATCAAAGCTGGGGTTACCACAACGTCTTCAAGCACCTCAATCACGCAGCGTGCGGGATCAAGCGGAATATCAACGTCTAATAGATTCGCAGTGAAGTTCACATAGGCTTGTCCTGACCCAACCAACTGCAAAAGATCCAAATTGGTTAGGGCATTGATTAACACAGCAGAGGTTGCGCGATCACCATCCAGCACATTAGCCTGCTCAGGATCGAACTCGCGAAAGAGCAGCTCATAGGCCACGACTTCGGTATTAAGATCGAAGATTGGTTGCCGCGCCAAGAGTAATTGCAGTTCTGAAGTCTTGTCCAAACCCGTTTCCTAAACGCCTCTCATCTGACAGCGTCTTGATGGCAAAATTTACTATCCAACCAAAACAACGTGGCTGTGATGGCCGTCTAAGTATTACAAAATATACGCCCCGGAGACGATCGTCGCTAATGTCAGCCGTCTTAAGCAACATCATAACAGAACTTCAGATTTTAAAGCGCATGCCCACGCCTTGATAACGCCAAGCGTCACCTTACTCGCTGTGACCCGCCTAAACGTGATCGCGCATTGCGGCGCATTAACCAACCTTTACGACCCTAGACGCAACATTCTTAGGACACTATGCCTACTGTTCGGTATTCCTTTGTCACTGGGTACCGTGCTTCAAAAGACGGCCCCGATGAGTCATTTTAAGGGGAAGGTAGGGGACTCATCGGGGCCAACGTTAGCGCAAGGAAAAAGGGGGGGGAACCTTGCTTCAAACTAACTTCTCTTAACTTTAACTCCTATCATCTGATGGCTTCAACAGAGATAAAGCAAACGTCGTGCCATATTTTTCGTTCAGATCAAATCTGCATTCGTTTCGGTTTTAACGCCCAAAAAACCGGTAAAAGTGATCTATCTCTGAACCAGAACTAACGCTTAAAAGACAAAGCGGGATCTGGCACCAAGCCGCCTCGACCGAATTTGAATCCAAAGCGCACCATGTCAGTGCGCTGCAGCAACCGCGGGCGTCTTTACAGGACGAGTCGCCGCCATCACGCTTATAAAATGAGCATGGCGTCTCCATAGCTAAAAAACCGATATTCCTCATCAATCGCAGCCTGATAGGCGCTTTGAATCAAATCCTTTCCCGCCAGCGCACTGATCAGCATGAGCAGCGTTGATCCAGGCAGGTGAAAGTTGGTGAGCAGCGCGTTCACAACCTGAAATTCATAGCCTGGATAAATAAAAATTTGAGTCTCTCCCTGAATAGGCTGAACAACCCCTTCCACCACCGCTGATTCCAGCGCTCGAACGCTGGTCGTACCAACCGCCAGAACCCGGCGCCCCTTTGTAATTTGCGCTTGCACTCGGCTTGCAGTGTCTGAAGGCACTGAAAACCATTCTTGATGCATCTCGTGCTGTAAAATATCGTCCACCTGAACCGGTTGGAAGGTCCCTGCCCCCACGTGTAAGGTCAGCATCGCGCGATCTATGCCTAATTCATCAATCGCCGCAAGCATTGGCTCATCAAAATGTAGACCCGCGGTGGGCGCCGCCACCGCGCCTTCACTTTGCGCAAAAACGGTCTGATACCGATTGGCATCAAGCCCTTCTGGCGCACGCTTAATGTAAGGCGGTAGCGGAATTTGGCCTTGGGTCGCAGCAATTGCGCTAATACCCGGCGCTGGGAATTCAAGCGTAAAAAAGCGTCCAGCCCGGCCTAATACCCGAACAGGCGTGTTGCTGTTGGCAAGGGTAATGATCGCCCCCGGTTTCGGCGCTTTGCTCGCGCGAATTTGAGCCAGCGCGGTCACGTCACTGGTCATCCGCTCCAACAAAATCTCAACCTGACCACCTGATGCTTTTTGACCAAAGAAACGCGCAGGAATCACCTTTGTATTGTTAAAAACCAAAAGATCCGACGGCGAAAGATACGTCAGAAAATCCGAGAATGCCTTATGCTCAATGGTTTGCGCTGCGCGATCCACAACCATCAACCGAGCGTCTTTCCGATGCTGCGGTGGCGATTGCGCGATCAAGCGCTCTGGCAACTCGTATTCAAAATCCGACTTCTTCATGACAACCCTCGAACCTTTTAAACAACCTTCATTTATCCAAAACAGCAAATATCCAAAAGAGCAAACCGCTCCAGCTAAAACGCCGTACAAGCCCTTAACTCCGTTTAGGACCTGCCCTATGTTCTCATGGTTTAAACCCAAAGATCCCTTGATTAACTTGAACAAGCAGTATCGTCAAAAGCTTGAACAGGCCATGCACTCACAACGAAACGGTGATATTCGCACTTACTCAGCCTTAACCGCTGAAGCCGAGGCCATCCGCGAAAACATTTTAAAGGAAGAGGCAAGCCGAGCCTAAAGTAAACCAGTCAGAACGCGAGGGGCGAGATTTTTTCGGATTGCCCTGACCGCGTCACGACCCCCGGCAGACACAGATCCAGACCGGTCTCGCTTAACGAACCCCTTACCAAGATCCTCGATGCCCCAAAGCGTTGAGGCGCCGAGTCGGCGCGCGGCAGCGCCATCATCCTTGCGCGTTACAAAGACAAAGCGTTGCGCAATGAACGATTGACCCCAAGAACTTTAAGCCGCGGCACATGCTGCAGCTACCTTCAGGGCCAACGACAAAGATAGTCCTCATTTAATAGCGCAATGCGCCAAAGACATGATTAGACGCGACGCCAGAGGAATTTCTGATATACTGCGCTGGCACGTGCCGGGGTGGCGGAACTGGTAGACGCGCCGGATTCAAAATCCGGTTCCTTTACGGGAGTGCCGGTTCGATTCCGGCCCTCGGTACCACGTGCTTATCTTCACGCTCGTCAATAACGGGCTTTCGCTGACAGCACTTCGCCGTCCATCCCTTTTCGCTATCGCAACCCTTTGTTGACCATTGTCTTTTTGCACTTGATCGATCACCAAACAACCATCCGACCTCTGTCTTGTGTGCTTACTAGCCTTCAAACCGCATTGTTAATTTAGAACAGCACACAAATTGACAGCAGCATGGAATCTCGAATTGTCAAAATTCACGGCCTCGCTCTAAAGGTTGATCAACCCTCTCTATCGATTAAAAGCTTATGCGACCAAATCAGACAGAGCAGGCAGCTCAGCCTCAGAACCAGCGGATACACAAATAGCAGAGAGATTTGCGAAGACAGCGTCAAATAAAGCCATTCCGCATCCTGCCAAATCAGGCTACAAGAGACCGCTATCGAGGCAATGGAAATAGA
>JGI20152J14361_10002831_pt1 | contig 10094 bp, 9 predicted proteins | sample COG_02_FD_14361 | JGI IMG/M metagenome (IMG submission 14361)
GAAGAGAAGGAAGCAGTGGGCTTCGATGAAAAAGTCGCGAAGGCGCTCCAGGGCATCAATATGATTCCCGGCATTGAGCCCGCGATTGGCGAACGCCTTGTTTCAATTGGCTTAATTAGTCCCGAAGCCTTCGAAGGCGTATCTGTTGGCGATCTCGTCGACGCAGAATTTAGTGAAGAAGAAGCCAGCGACGTGCTGGCTAAAGTTGCCGCATACCTAGAGCAAAACGCATAATCCAAGTAGTCGCCAAGCCTTCCATCCATCTATCAGATATTAAGTAGTAACTCTTTCATGAGTGTTCGTATACATCAGCTTTCCAAACAAGTCGGAATGGAGAATAAAGAGCTCATTGAGCTCCTCCGTAGTCGCGGGTTCGAAGTCAAAAGCGCTTCCAGTACCGTCGATAATATATCCGCCGAGTCTCTCGTAGAAGAGTTCGCCTCAACGCATAAAGCTGAGGACGTACCTGCTGGCGAAGCTACTGTGGCAGCGGAACCGCCGAAAGGGCCGATCTTGCCAGATGGCGTCTTCGTCAAGAGCGCTGCCGAAATCAAGCTTGAGCGCGAGGCTGCGGCTGCAGCTGATAAGTCGAAGACAACTGAGGCAGCGGCACCGAAGCCAGTGGCAGCAGCACCAAAACCTGCCCCGATAAGTAAAGCACCGCGTGCAAACACATCACCTCCGGGAGTCGCTCCTGCGGGCCTTAAATCTGCGCCACCAGCGGCACCCAAAACGCCGGCTACCAAAGCACCTGCAGTCAAACCTGCAGTGGGTAAAGCGCCGACATCTGCTGGCCCACCGAAGCCTCCTGGCCCACCAAAACCTCCATCTGTGGGCGCGAGCAAGGTCGAAGTGACGCCTGCCGCGACTGATGCGGAAGCACCGATTGATGGCGAAGTATCAACTGAAGCCGCTGAAGGCACTGAGCGCATCATTCACGCCAAGCCTCCGATTGTGGTGCGCGATTTCGCCACTGAGATTGAAGTGAAGCCGTTCAAGCTCATTTCTGAGCTGATGGAAATGGGCATTTTTGCATCGATGAATCAAACCATCGAAGAGCCCATCGCGATTCAGATTGCCAAGCGTCATGGCTTCAAGCTGGAGATTCACCATCGTGGCGAGACTCAAGCCGAGGTCGCTGAAAAGGAGAAGGTCGCAAAAGTTGCAGACGATGACCCGCGCTTTCTCAAGCCTCGTCCGCCGGTTGTTTGTATCCTTGGCCACGTTGACCACGGTAAGACCACGCTGCTCGACACGATCCGTAAGGCCAATGTGACCGCTGGTGAAGCCGGCGGGATCACTCAGCACATCGGTGCTTACCAGATCGAACACAAGGAGCACAAGATTACTTTTCTCGATACCCCAGGCCACGCCGCTTTCTCGCAGATGCGTGAGCGTGGAGCCAACGTGACTGACCTCGCGATTCTCGTAATCGCTGCGGACGACGCGTTTAAGCCGCAGACCGAAGAGGCACTGCGCTTCGCCAAGGAAGCGAACAATTCCATCATCGTTGCAATCAATAAGATCGATGCGAAGGGTGCGAATGTCGACCGCGTGAAGCAGCAGATGCAAGAAAAAGGCATCGCACCCGAAGACTGGGGCGGTGAAACCATTGCAGTCGAAGTTTCGGCATTGAAAGGCACTAATATCGACGACTTGCTCGATATGATTCTTCTGCAAACTGAAGTTTTAGAGCTTCAATCAAATCCAGATTGCCCAGCCTCCGGCACCATCATCGAAGCACAACTCGAAGAAGGTCGTGGTGCAACTGCGTCGGTCATCGTCGAGCAAGGCACTTTGAAGAAGGGTGATGCGTTGATTTGTGGTGAAGCCTATTGCAAAGTGAAGTCCATGGAGGATGAGAATGGTAAGGTGCTCAAAGAAGCTCCGCCATCGACGCCTGTGAAGGTCATCGGTTGGTCGCAAGTGCCAAGTGGTGGTAAGACTTTTACTTCGTCAAAAAACGAGAAGACTGCAAAGAAAGCCGCTGCTGAATCGACAACTGAGCGTAAGCGCGAAGAAAATGTGGCTCCAGATCAATCCGCGAAGACTGAGGGTGGCGTCACTGTTGAAGATTTGTTTGCTGCAATTGCGCTGCAAAAAAAGGCCTGCCTTAGCGTGATTGTTAAGTCTGACGTGCACGGTTCGACCGAGGCATTAGTCAATAGCCTCAAGCAGATTGAGAGTGATAAGGTCGACATTCGTGTTATCAGTCATGGCGTCGGTCATATCAGTAAGAGCGATATCGCATTGGCCAGCGCGGGAGAAACCGATGTAACAATTGTTGGTTTTAACGTTCGTCTAGATAATGGCGTGCAGAGCCAAGCGAAGCATCACAATGTGCGCATCATTCAGCACAACATTATTTACGAACTCCTCGACCAAGTCGAAGAGTGCATGGCCGAGTTGCTTGAGCCGGAATTGAGCGAGAAGAAGCTTGGTGCCGCAGAGATNCGTCAGGTCTTCAGTATGGGTAAGAACCGCAATGTTGCTGGTTGTATGGTNACCGANGGCACGATCAATCGNAACCGCAAGGCACGCTTGCTACGTAACGGCGAAGTCGTCCACGAAAGTAAGATTGATACGCTTAAGCGCTTCAAGGACGACGCGAAGGAAGTTCGTGCCGGCTTCGAGTGTGGTATTAATGTGGAGGGTTACGACGATTACGAAGAAGGCGATATCATCGAATGCTTCGAGGTGGTTGAGATTCGTCCCACCCTGCGCTAATTATTTTTACTCGGCGACGTGCGAGCTCGCACGTCGCCGATTTTTTTTGAATAGGTTCCATCCCTTTAAGTTATGTCGAAGCGAATTTCCCGTGTAAACGAGCTCCTCCAGCGTGAGATAGGCGAGCAATTGCGGCGCTACTATGGTGGCGTGCAATCCGTTAAAATCACGATCAGTGATGTGGATACGTCACCCGATCTACGCCAATGCAAAATCTTCTATGCCGTGATTGGCGATGAAAAGGATATTAAGGAAGCTCAGGCATTTTTTAAGCGTGTTGGCAAAGAGCTACGTCAACGGGTGATGGCGCGTGTGACACTTAAATATTTCCCGCGCTTTGACTTTATGTATGACCCGTCGATGGAGCGGGGTGCCGGCATCCTCGACTTATTAGACCAACTAGATAATGAAAATGACAAAAGTTGAATTCTTTCCGAATGAGAGTCCGCTGTTTGCAGCGAGCGTCGAACAACTTAAAGGCAAGAAAGTGGCCGTGTGTGGGCACTTGCGACCCGACGGCGATTGCATTGGTTCAATTGTCGCGGTGGTGCGTGTGTTGATCAGCCAAGGGATCGACGCTGTCGGCCTCAATCGCGATGAAGTGCCTGCGACACTAAAGGCATTTGTCGGAGATACGCCCTTAATGCTGGCAGCAGATTTTCAGCCCGACGGGCATGTCGCGGTGACGGTAGATTGTGCTGACAAAAAGCGCATCGGCGACCGCTTGATCGAACTCTTCCCTGAAGTGGCTTTAAATGTGGATCACCACATTTCGAACAAAGCGTATGCGCAGACGAACTTAATCATAGCCACGGCATCTGCGACAGCGGAGATCCTAGCCGGCTTTTACATGGACCTCGGCTATGAGATCGATGCAGTAACCGCACAGGCCCTGTATGTCGGCATCGCCACTGATACTGGGCAATTTCGTTACCTTCCACCTACGCCAGAAACATTTGAGATTGCCCGTCGACTCTGTGAATGTGGCGCACGTCCGTCCGCTGCTGCGCACGAACTGTATGAGTGCGAGACCTTTGGGAAGATTAAATTGTTACAGAACTTCTTGAATTCGCTGAGTATGGAATTTGATAACCGCGTCTGCGTGGGCCTGATCGAGAATGGCGTCTACGCAGCAACTGGTTCGACTATCGATGATTCCGAAGGACTGGTCGATTATGCGCGTTCAATTGTCGGCGTCGATATAGGGGTCTTGATCGAGGATCGCGATGGGTCACTAAAAGGCAGCTTACGCGCGAAGAACCCGTTCTATCGAGTCGATCAAGTCGCAAAACTTTTCAACGGCGGTGGGCATGCCTGTGCCGCAGGGCTGAATGTCGAGAATAGTTCGATCAAAGAATTCTATCCACAATTAATGGAAGCACTGGGCAAGCATCTCGAAGCGCTCGGTCAGCCTGAGTAATTCGCGCCCTCCTAATCCTGCTCTTACTCTTACTCCTAATCTCTATTTTTAGAGTTCCAGAATAAGATTAAGGTTAAGATTATGATTATGATTAAGATTAAGCATAAGATTAAGCATAAGATTAAGAGTATGATTCAGATTTTTAAACGAAGAGTAAGTATTTTATTATGTCGCAGCCAATGAATGATGATCCGATCGGCGTATTGCTGGTAGATAAACCACAGGGGATGACTTCCCACGATATCGTGGCGCGCATGCGTCGCGTGTTTCGTATTAAGAAGATTGGCCATGCCGGCACGCTTGACCCCATGGCGACCGGATTATTGCTGATTTTAGTCGGTAAAGCGACCAAGGTCTCGCAGTTTCTGATGAGCATGGATAAAGAATACACTGGCACGGTGAAGCTCGGTGAAGCGACTGATTCGCAGGATGCCGATGGCGAGATCGTTGAGACCAAGCCTGTGCCTGAACTGACGCAGGCAGACGTCGAAAAAGAGATGGCGACCTTCATGGGCGATCAATACCAAACACCGCCGATGTTTTCGGCGAAGAAGGTCAATGGCCAGAAGCTCTATAAGTTGGCTCGCCAGGGTAAGACAATCGAGCGCGAAGCACGTGTCATTCATGTCAGCCGCTATGATATTTTAGATTTTAGCCTTCCTGAAGTTTCGATTATCGTCGGTAGCAGTAAGGGCACCTACATCCGCACGCTAGCGCATGATCTGGGTGAGCGCCTCGGTTGTGGCGGTCACTTGTGCGCATTGCGCCGCACGCAAGTGGGTAAGTTTCGTATTGAAGATGCGAATACATTAGAGGAAATCGAAAATATGGCTCCCTCTGAGTTGCGCACTAAACTGATTCCTGTGAATCAAGCAGTGCCGAGTGTCGCGATGTAGACAGGAGTGTGGGCGACCCGCCCACGGTGATGTCAATGAGAGCGATTCGCCTACACTCCTTTGTCATAATTTGAGCGCTTGCGCTGTAATGCTATTTTCTTAATTTTCCAATGATGCAACTTCCCGCCCACGTCGAACGCTTTGACGAACTAGCTGGCCTGACTGGTGAGTTACACTTAGCCATTGGTGTATTCGATGGGGTACATCTCGGCCATAAGGCGGTGATCGAATCGGCGGTTTTTTCGGCGCAGCGATCGGCAGGAGTGAGTGGGGTGCTGACATTTAATCCGCATCCGAGCCGATTGTTTCGTCCAGATGCGCCGACGCTGTTGATGATGCCGATGGAGTTCAAGACCTCGATGCTACACACTGTCGGCGTGGATGTGGTGATCCAAAAGCATTTTGATCGTGGGTTCGCGTCCATTCCAGCGGAGGACTTTTTAGGGAATTTGAAAGCGGCCTTGCCCACATTGAAATCAATCTACGTCGGCGAGAATTTTCGATTCGGCAAGATGCGTGCTGGTAGTGTCGCGACTTTGATCGAGTCTGGCAATGAGCTTGGGCTTGGCGTGTTTAGTGTGGAACGTATTAAGCACAATGGGGAGCCGATTAGTAGCACACGGATTCGGCAAGATCTCGTATCGGGTCGAATCGAAGCGGTGAATGATTTATTCGGTTATAACTATTACTCGAACGGACGCGTTGTCGGTGGAGCTCGGTTGGGTCGTCAGATTGGCTTTCCGACCTTGAACCTGCCATGGGATCCAGAGTGTAGGCCGTGCTTCGGGGTTTACCATGTGCGCTTCCGTGGCGCGGCAGATCAGCCATGGGCATTTGCGGTGGCGAATTATGGCGTTAAACCGACGGTGGCTGAGGCAGACCAATTGCCAGCGCTGGAGGTGCATGCGCTCGACGACACGAAGCTGGATTGTGGTGACTCGATCGAGGTCGAGTGGTTGCGCTTTATTCGCCCTGAACAAAAATTTGCATCCGTGGATGCGTTAAAGCTGCAGATTGCTAGAGATTGTGAGACAGCACGTGGGTTGTCGGTTGCCACGGCTTGATTCCTGATGGTTGGGNCGAGGATGAGTGCCAGTGTTTCAAGCGTGATTCCTNTTGAAGAAACGAATGTAGGCTCGCAAACTGAGTNGCAGTCGCATCATTGTCCGNAATGCCTGATCGTATCATTGAATTTACTGTGCCTAAGGGTGTGAAGTCCGGACGTGCGGATAAGATTTTTTCCGCAGAGTTTGATGACATTAGTCGTGTCCGATTGCAGAAGGCTTTTGAGGCGGAGCTAGTGACCTTTGATGGCGAGATCATTGATAAGCGCTTCAAGGTGAATCGTCAGGGCGTATTGCGCGCAGTGCTTGAAGAAGTGGTGTTGGGCGAAGGGCCGAAGCCGATGGATATTCCGCTCAGTATTATTTACGAAGATGAATCGATCGTGGTGGTCAATAAGCCTTCGGGCATGGTCACACATCCTGGTACTGGCACGGGGGAGGATACTTTAGTGCATGCGTTATTACATCACACCAATGGCAATTTGAGTAGTATTGGCGCACCAGATCGGCCTGGGATTGTGCATCGATTAGACAAAGAGACGACTGGCTTGATCGTGGCAGCGAAGACTGATCGAGCGCATCATAGGTTAGTCGCATCTTTTAGCGCGCGTGAAACGTATAAACGCTATACGGCACTGGTGCTCGGCACGCCGCGTAAAACGGCTGGTATCTGCGATGGGCCGATTGGGCGACATAGCGTGGTGCGCACGCGTATGGCGATTATGGCTATGGGTAAAGAGGCCAAGACTGATTGGTCAGTGGAGCATAGTTTTGGCGGCCAGGTTGCACTAGTTAGTTGTGTGATCCACACTGGACGCACGCACCAGATCCGTGTGCATATGAGTGGCATGAACCATCCACTGTTGGGCGATACGACTTATGGCTATAAGCCAAGTCGGTTAAGAGGGATCGATGTGCCACGTATCATGCTCCACTCGACTGAGTTGCATGTGCAACATCCCGAGCGTGACGAAGAAATGGAATTTGTTGCTCCGCTGCCGGCAGATTTTAAGGCAATGATGGATCGACTGACTGTATAGCGCGGTGTGTGCTGTCGTTGCTTGCAACGACCAAAGGAGTGTGGGCGACTCGCCCACGTTAAGGCCGTTGCAAGCAACGACGCCACAAATCAGATTTTGTGAATGCTGGGTTGTCTGTCGGGGCAGATTGGTTCTGTCTGACAGCATGTTATTGCGGGTTATCGTGGGTTATTTATTTTGTGTCGGATTGGTAGCGTCGCTGTCGGCTGCGCAAGCGCCTATGCTGGCATCTGAGCTGACCACGCGTTATGCGCCGTACGCGAACTGGCAGTCGGTAGTGGATGTGGATGCGCTGGCACAACGGTCGGAGTCGCGCTACTGGCGTACGGCAGAGGAGATTGCGTTGCAGCGTGGTGACAGTGACTTGCCTTTAGCTGGATTGCATATCGCGTTGGATCCTGGACACATCGGCGGGCACTGGGCCGCCGCCGAAGGTCGACAGTTTCGAATCGCAGAAGATGATTTCTATGTGCGCGAGGGGGAGTTGGTTCTCGCAGTGGCGGAGCTTGCTCAGGCGAAATTGATGGCGCTTGGCGCCAAGGTCACACTGCTGCGCGAAGCGGCGGTGCGGGTTAATCCAAACAGCCCATTGGATTATTTGGAATTGGCTGCAGAACAGGTCTCGCCGCCGAACGAGTCCTCGCTATCTGCCCTCTGGGTGTACGGCCGTGCGATTCGAGCGCGGGCGGTTCATTTATCAATTGTAAAGGGAGACTTGATGGAACGAGCGCGATCAGTGAATCAAGAGGTTCAGCCGGATGCGCTGATTTCTTTGCATATTAATGCGGCGGCTTGGCCCACTGAGAATGAAAGTGAGGCAAGCGAGAGCGGCAGCGCGATGCTTCGACTGGTGGATGCAAATAATCTACACGTGCTAATTTTTGGCTGTTTGAGTGATGAGGAACTGCAGGCCGAGAACCAGCTGGAGCAATTGGCTGTAAAGCTGACGAATGGCAGTGGTCCTGCAGAGCGGTTGCTAGGCGGCGCGCTGGCGACCGCATTGGCCGAGGCGACCGAGCTACCAGCAGCTAGGTATCGGAGGAATAACGCGATTTTATTGAGTTCGCAGCAGCCCTATTTATTTGCACGTAATCTATTATTACTACGCATGGCGGAGTGTCCAACGGTGCTGTTGGAGCCTTATGTCGCGAATAGTGTCGGCGCGTATGGTCGGCTACAGTCGGCGTTGGCGAATCGAGCTGCGGGCCGAGTGCTCGCCGAAGATGATATTCTACTGCAGTATGCGGAGGCAGTAGTCGCCGGCGTGCGGGCGTGCTATGGCCAAGAATAGTGCGATGCGCAAAGCCTCGTCGATACTTGCTTTGTACCCGAATGCGTTGCATGCGATTCAGTTTATTTAATGAAACGGATAGACAATGGGTAAGTGTAGCTGGTGCCTTTGCTCGCTTTAATCGCGGCTATGATGGTGTAGACGATGTTTAGAATCATCAAGGCGGGGATCATAAATAGGCCGACGATGAAAAAGATTAAGATACCGGCGATCATCATGTAGATCGTCATCGAGATCTGAAAGTTGAGTGACTCCTTGCCGCAGAGATCGACGAATGGGTCCTCGTCGCGCTTGATGAGCCAGACGATGAGAGGGCCGAGAATATTGCCGAGCGGCACGCCGATCAGTAGGGTTAAGCTTAACAAGTGACACAGCATGCCGGCGGTGTGGTCGGCTTTGGCCTCAGTCGCTGGCAGGACTGGTGGTTGCTGGGTTTCGGCTTCGATTGAAGGCTCGGTCGGTTCGGCTGCGTCGTTTTCCATTTGATCGCTAAGCCTAGTGGCTCGAATAACTCGGGCAACTGCGAAATCCGGATGGTCGGAGTGGGGGGCGGCACCTTGTTTTCGAAAGGAGGGAGGGCGACTCGTCGTCGTTGCGAGATGTGCCGTGGGCGGGTCGCCCACGCTCCTTACTTTTGTTCTGCACGCAGGAACACGATCGTGTTGCCTTCCGAAGCCTCAGCGTCGAATTGATAGCCGTTGGAATTAAACGCCTTCAAGTCTGCGACGGACTTCACTTTGTTCCGGACGATGTAGTCAGCCATCATGCCGCGGGCTTTTTTCGCGTAAAACGAAATGATTTTAAAGGTACCGTTCTTTGCGTCTTTAAAGACGGGAGTGATGAGTTGTCCATTGAGCTCCTTGAGCTTAACGGACGAGAAGTATTCATTCGAGGCGAGGTTGACGACCAGGTCGGAAGCAGAGGCCTTCAGATCCTTGTTCAGAAGTTTAGTGATGGTCGAACCCCAGAATTGGTAGAGATTGTCGCCGCGGGTATTTTCGAACTTCGTACCCATCTCTAGGCGATAGGGCTGCATGCGGTCCAGCGGCCGCAGGACGCCGTAGAGACCGGATAGAATACGAATTTGTTGTTGCGCGGCAGCGAAATCNTCGGCCGACCAATCGGCAAGTGCCATGCCTTGATAGACGTCGCCGGTAAATGCCAGAATCGCTTGGCGGCTATTTGCTTCGGTGAAGCTCGGCTGGTAGTTCTGATAGCGTGCATGGTTGAGCTCCGCGAGTTTGGGGCTAATGTGCATAAGCGTACCGACCGCTTCAGGGCTGAGGGCTTTCAGCTGATGAATCAATTCGGCAGAATGCGCAGCCAGACGCGGTTGCGTCGCTTTGCTAGTGAGTAGTGGGGCCTGATAGTCGAGAGACTTTGCGGGAGATAGAAGAATCAACATACTTTCAAACAAACCTGAACTGTTTCGAGTGCAAGAGGGAAGCGATAAAAGTGACTGGCAAATACGCTTGGCGCCGCATAGGATCGAAGACATCACGCTTGCCAGCGAGCGGGAACCGTCTTTGCTTCTTCGGCATGGCCAACTTATCGCAGCCCAGATTTCTTGATTACACGACCGCACGCACAATCGCGGACGACTTCGGCACGCCCGTGTATGTGTATGACATGGCAACTTTGAAAGCGAATGCCGCC
>JGI20152J14361_10002832_pt1 | contig 10088 bp, 16 predicted proteins | sample COG_02_FD_14361 | JGI IMG/M metagenome (IMG submission 14361)
CTGGGATTTAAGATTGACTGGATGCACAGGTTTGAAGAAGGACTGCCCTTATATATGCAGGTTTCTAAAGGTGAATGTGTGTTGCACTTATCTGAACATCATGGGGATTGTTGTCCAGGTTCTGCAATGAGAATTGAGCTTGACGAGATTGACACTTATCAGAAACAGCTAATTGACAAACAGTACCAAAATTCTCGACCTAGCATTTAGGACATGCCTTGGGGAAGCAGAGACATGTTCATTACTGATCCATTCGGTAATAAATTGGTGTTTACGGATGCAATTAGCACTTAACAAAAAATTCACTCGTTCGCTTCGCTGGCGGGAAGAGAATTACGGAAGTATCTACTAACTACACGAATCAAAGACTAACCAAGCGTGGGATACCCCTTTTCCATACATCGGTCATTTTTACTTGCTCACTGAACATCAGCTATTAAAAGGAAGCATCACCAATGGGCCAACAATTCACTGAATTATCTAAAAAACATATTAGCTTTATTGCGCAACAAAAAATCTATTTTGTTGGCACTGCTACCGATGAAAGCAAGGTTAATATTTCACCTAAAGGCATGGATTCTTTTAAGGTGCTAGACAGCAAAACCATCGTTTGGCTCAATGTAACAGGCAGTGGTAACGAGACAGCAGCCCATGTGCAAACTCACCCCAGAATGACGGTTATGTTTGCGGCGTTTGAAGGGCAGCCAGTAATTTTAAGGTTATATGGGAAGGCCATAGCTATTCACAAAAATGACCAACAATGGAACCATTTATACAGCATGTTTTCTGTAACACATGGGGCCAGACAAATATTCAAGCTGTCCATAGACATGGTGCAAACTTCTTGCGGCATGGGTGTGCCACTTTTTGACTATGTAGCTGATCGCGATCAGCTCAGTAATTGGGCTACTAAAAAAGGTGAGGAAGGGATTAAAGAATATTGGCAACGTAAAAATCAAGTTAGCCTAGATGATATTAACACTCATATTGTTGATAAAAACACCTGATAAACAACAAGATGCTAACGACTAATGAGCCATTGCTTGGTTAAAAAATAAGTAGCCTAAATGGCTCTTTATTTATAATAGAGCAAGTAAAATCTAGGTTAACTGCTATACTTTTATTTTCTTATAGAATAATATTTGTATAAGATTAAATTATAGAGTCTATGGTTATTAAGGAGAGAAAAATGATTACAGAAGAAAGCAAAAATACTATTTTGAATGCGATAAGTATTGCTAGCACAAAGTGGAAGACTTCATTTAATTCTGGAGATGCTGTCGGTTGTGCAGCTCAATATGAAGGGACGGCTGTAATGAATGTGAAACCCTTTGGCACATTTACAGGCACCGCTGAAATTCAAGCATTTTGGCAAAAACTAATCGATGATGGATTTTCTGATGTTGATTATATCGGGCCTGAAATTGAAGTACATGATGCTACAAGCGCCGTATTAAAGTCTGGTTGGAAGATGAATAATGCTGCTGGGGTTATCACTAAAGAGCTCTGGGTTTTACAACCTGATGGCACAGCCAAGCTACGTGAAGATGATTTTGAAGTTCAAGGCTAACAAAGCCTTGCTTGGTATAACCCCGTGAAGGCGGGGTTAAGTGTAAAAGGAAAAAATGAGGCCATCTACACAAATAATGTATATCGAGAACAAAGGCGATGATGGCTTGACTGGCAGTGCCAGAATTGGTCGTATGAAATTTTCTAAGTCTGGCAAGTCTTTACANTACCAGGGAAAAACATTTGAAACCTTAAAAGGCAGTGGCTTTAAATCTAATTTTTTTGATGTGGCAACTGGCGAGCATTATTGGATATCAGGTTGTCGTAAAGATGGTCGTAATGCGCTTTACAGCACTNCGGCAGAAATAGACGATGATGTCAGAGAAGAGTACTGGTTAGAAATTCGAAATTTACCAGAAAACCTAAATATTTCTTCTATCAAAGTTAGTAGTAAATATTGAGCTATCCACACTTAACAATCAGAGGAAGCTGCGCCCTATGAACTGGAAGCGCTAATGCGCACCGCTGCTTTGGGCGTTAGTTGTAAGGTAATAATTATGAAGTCTGTGAAGTCTGAACAAAACTCTCAAAGGGGTTCGATATGAAACACCATTTTTTCTCTCATATTGTAGTCCTTTTTGATTTTACCCATACCGATTGAGATGTTTACTTATGCATGAATTATCAATAAACCCGCTATGGCTTTTTTCCCTCATATTATTGGTGTTTATTGGAAAATCTTTATTTAAAAATGGGTTTGGGTATAAATGCCAATACTGTAAGGCAGGCAAATTTAAAAAGATTAGTGAAGAGCTAGAAGGTATCGTGCCCTTTAGCGTGCACATGCAACATAACTTTAATGGGAGCGCAAAAACTGTAGTAAGAATGACAGTTAAATATCAGTGCAATAGTTGTCACAAATTTATAAATGTGCAAGAAACCAAGTAAGTTCTAAAACTTAGGCGTGGCAGGAATTAAATACATGGTAGAGATATGACTAAGTTTCAAAACTCATGTGACATGACCTTCGCTAAGGCCTTAGTAAGGCAAAATATGGCTTCTTATTATGAACAGTACAATATAGTGTGGAATGATGAGCACTTTGATCAAACTTGGGCAGAATTCGAAAACATTCAAATTCTTAAAGACAGTGCCAAGGTAGGTTTTATTAGACTATGGAGAAAGAGAAGTGTTTTATATATTAGAGATCTTCAAGTTTCGCATCTACACCAAGGTTTTGGCATTGGCACAATGGCTGTGAAACACTCTATTAATATAGCTAAATCAGAAAATATGAAGTCCATAAAACTTAAAGTTTTTGTGGGTAATCCAGCCCAAAAGCTCTACCAGAGGCTAGGTTTTAGAGAAAACATGCATGATGGCCCCTTTATTTTAATGGAGTTGAAGCTAGATAACTAATCAAACGAATCTCATAAGCACACGCAAAAGGGAAATTTTATGCATGTAAGCCTAGTCGAAAAAAGTGACTGTCCGCAAATTCTGGCCTTTATTCGATTAAAAGCAGCATTTGATGAGCAAATGCGTGGCTCTCCTAGCGTAGTGAGTATCACTTTAGAGAAAATAGAGAAAGCTCTTTTTGGAGACAATCCATTTGCCCACGCTATTCTTTTGAAAAATGAAAAAGAGGCTGTGGGTTTTGCGTTTTACCATACGCGTTTTTCTTCCTTTTCTGGTTCACCATCCATCTGGCTAGATGATTTGTTTGTGCACAGTGCGCAGCGATCAAACGGCGGTGGCCTAAAGATGATCAATGCGTTGCAACAAGAAGCTATTAAACTGGGTGCATCTCATATATCTTGGACNGTAAGCAGTGCCAACAACCAAGGCAAAAAATTCTATAATAGAATTGGTGCTCAAGTAGAGCGCACAGATAAAACCTTAANCTATTATAGATTACCCATTAGAGCTAACTAAGCATTATGAAGGCAGTCCATTAATCGCTTACAAAACTTGGAGTAAATAATTGAAAAACAGCACTCAGCAACGATTTTCTATCCAAGAAAATAAACCCGTAGATTGGTTTGAGCCTTTATATGCAGGCTCCAACAAAGCAGGTGATGGTGTGCCTTGGGCAACTATGGATACGCATCCATCTTTTAAGCGATGGATAGCAAAAAACCCACTGGTAGGGGATGCCAAGGCAGCCTTGGTGGTGGGGTGTGGCATGGGTGATGATGCCATAGAGCTGGAACGCCTTGGTTTTGTAGTGACAGCCTTTGATGTGTCACACACTGCCATTAAGTTGTGTAAAGAGCGTTTCCCTCAATCAAAGGTGAGCTTTGTTCAAGCCGATCTATTACAAAGCCAAGGGCAATGGGCTAATAAGTTTGATTTTGTGCTGGAGATCTATACCGTGCAGGCATTACCGCCTAAATATGAACACCAATTAATAGAAAATATAGCGGGTTTTGTAGCGGGTTGTGGCAAGCTATTGGTGATCGCTGAAGTAGGAAATAACCAAAGAGATTTTGCTAATGGCCCGCCTTGGCTGCTCACGCCAAAGCATATAGACAGCTTTGTATCACATGGCCTTAGCCTTCAAAATACAGACATACAAGGCACACAAACATACGTCACTGTGTTTGAAAATACTAAGTAAAAAGCGCTAGGTTTAAATCACAGCTATGTTTTTAACTAAGGAAAATACCTAATGACATCACTACTTGCCATGGTCAAAACTTATTGGGTGGTGATCACTGTGGTCATACTTGCAGCCATCACCATACTTTCGCTCTACCCTGCACAAAGCCTGCCTGTGGTGCCAGGCAGCGATAAAACCCACCACCTTATTGCCTATGGTGCTTTGATGTTTCCCATCGCTTTGCGCAAACCAAAATATTGGTTACTTATGGGTGCATTCTTTGCTTTTTGGGGCGGCGGCATAGAGCTGATACAACCTTTCGTTAATCGCCATGGTGAGTGGCTTGATTTGGCAGCTAACATCACAGGCTTAGGCTGTGGTTTACTTATGGCATGGATTATCAATTGGTTTAGGCCGATTAATTTACAAGGTGATGATAATGAGCAAGGATCAAAATAATAATACCTTAAACCCTATGACAATGAGTACAATGCCCCCAAGCAGCTCCGCCTTTCCTTCTAAGTATGTGCCATTTTTAGCGCCAACATAAACACCAAGCCAACTAAATATAAACGCTGTAGCCCCTATTAACGCACAAGCAAAAAATGGGTTTACATCAAAAAGTGTGAGTGCAAATCCAGCTGCTACCGCATCTATGCTGGTGGCTATAGTAAGAGCTAAGAGCATTTTATGGGTGACCTGTGTGGTTTCTTTTATGCTCACTTGAAAAACAGATTCGTAAATCATTTTTATACCAACCAGTAAGAGAAGTAAAAAAGCGATCCAATGCGCATAACCTTCAACCCATCCAAATACACCCTTACCTCCTAAAAAGCCGATTAGGGGCATTAAGGCGTGAAACAAACCGAAGTATATTGCGGCTTTGGCTGCTAAAGCTCTAGTATTATGCTCATACTTTGACCCCAGGCCGATAGATACAGCAAAAGCATCCATGCTTAGGGCCACAGCTAAAATTAACACTTCAAACATTTACTAACCTCTGCCTGTATTACTGAAGATTATCTATCAATATGCCTGTCAATGTGCCTATAAAGAAAGCTTAACAGGCGTTTGTGCCACTACTATATTGTCTTCTATACGCACGCCGCCCAAAGGCCTTAAATGGTCTATTGCGGTGGTGTTAAGCAAGTGTGCAAAGCCTGATTTTTTCCACTTTTCCAACAAACTATCAATGATATAAAGCCCAGGCTCTATGGTGATCACCATGTTTTGTTCTAGGGTTTTAGTGCAGCGTAAAAACCCATGTTGCTTTGGTGGCGACAACATAGTGCCAAGCTCATCTTGCTGCCAGCCGCCGATATCATGCACCTGCAAACCTAATAAGTGGCCCAGCCCATGAGGGAAAAAGGCGCTGCTGATATGGCTTGTTATTAGCTCGTCTTTAGAGCCTTGCACTAGGTTAAAATCGATCAGTATATCTAGCACCCGCTGGTGCATTTGTAGATGTAAATCCACAAAGCTCACTCCAGGCTTGGCCATCGCACATATCTTTGCTTGGGCTTGTGTCATAGCCTGTGTTAGCTCTTTATAAAGCACACTGCCTCGGCTATGGCAGCGGGTCACATCTGCTGCATAGCCATTAAATGATGCCCCTGCATCAATCAAAAAACTTTGAGGCTGGCTCATGTTTTGAGGGCTATGATCATAATGTTGATAATGCAATATGGCACTATGGTGGCCAAAAGCCACAATGTTGCGATAGGGCATTTGCAAGGTGTCTTGTTGGGCTGCACATAGATAGGCAAGCTGAGTGTCAAGCTCACTTTTACCCGCCATAAAAGCCTGTTTTGCCCCTTGATGCCCTGCAAAAGCGGCTACATTGGCCTGTGTTAAACAGGCAAGCTCGTATTGGCTTTTAACGGCTCTGGCATAGTGCAACTGGTGCATAAGGCCTTCAGGGTTTGCTTGAAGTATACCCAGCTCTTTAGCAAGCTCTATGTCTTCTCCAATCCAAGCCCTATTTTCATTTGTAGATTGAAACTGCCTTAGCCCACGCTTTACCTGAGCTAAATCAGCACACAAATGAATATCAAAATAATCACACCAAAACCCTTGTGGTGGCTGGGGTGGCACATGCCAAAAGTCATCTGCCAAATGATAAAAAAGCACAGGCTTTTGGCCTGTTTGAATGAGTAGATAACAATGGGGGCTTTGGGTAATAGGTAGCCACCAAGTAAAGTGAGGATTGGCTTTATAGGGATGGTGGTAATCATCTAAAAAGGATAGCTTTGGCGCACCACTGTGGATCAAAATGCTGTCACACTTTTGATAACTCATGGCTTTTTCTGCAATGCTGGCTACCCCTTGTAGGTGCTTTGGGTATAGTATCGACAGTGAAGCAAGTGGAGTAAGCATAGTGGTTGCTCTGGATAAGCTTAATGTCACATTATTATGATGATGTTGCATGAACTAAGCTAGGGTCTTAAATAAAATTTTAATGTAAATTCAATGTTATGTTGCCAGTTAAACCATGGAGAAAAATATGAAGATTGAAGGTGGGTGTTATTGTGGAGAGCTTAGGTATATAGCACAAGGAGAGCCTCAGGCTAGCGTTCAGTGCCATTGTAGAGAGTGTCAGTATATTACTGGTGGCAACCCCAACATCATCATGATCATGCCATTAGAAGGCTTTAATTTCACCAAAGGGCAAGCCAAAACATTTAAACGCCCAGATCTTGAAAAAGCGGTGACACGGCTATTTTGTAATCATTGCGGCACAGCTATTGGTACTCAAAACCCCATGAGGCCTACTTCGATTATTTTAAAAGTGGGCACGTTTGATGATCCTTCTATTTTCACCCCCGCGGTCGCTATTTTTACTTGTGATAAACAGAAGTTTCATCACATCGGTGAAGGCGTTAAGGCGTTTGATAAGCGGCCCTAACATAATGCCTGTGTATGGTGGTGTTAGTAAATATCGCCATACAAAGATATTTGGGTTAAATAAAGACGCATGTCTAGTTCGAGCTGGTGGTAGTCACTTTCCATATGACAGCATAGGTTGTAGAAGGCTTTGTTGTGGTCTTTTTCTTTTAGGTGAGCCAGCTCATGCACCACAATCATTCTTAAAAATGCTTCTGGAGACTTTCTAAACACATCACTAATTCTAATCTCATTTTTACTTTTAAGTTTATTACCCTGCACTCTAGAAACAAAGGTGTGCAGCCCAAGGGCGTTGTTGATGACATGTATTTTAGGGTCATAAATCACCTGACTTAATGGCGATGATTTTTTGATGTATTGGTTTTTGATGGATACCGCATATTCGCGCAATGATTTGTCATTCACAAGCTGATGGGTGGTAGGGTATTTTTTGAGTAGATAATCAGCCAGTTTTTCTTGTTCCACTAGCTTTAATACTTGCGCTTTTACTTGTTCTGAGTAGTTTGAAAGATATTTTAAAGTGGACATTTTTTAGGCATCATTAAGTTGGCAGGCATGGCTAATAGTAATTACATAACACCCACTCAGTATAGGCGTGAACAATGGTGCAATCTACACAGTCGCTAGTATTAATCAGCGATGCTTTATGCAGGTAGTGATAAATTTCCCTCATAGCTAAAGCTCATTGGCTTTTGGGTAATAGGGTCAATAAATGCCAGCTGCTTGGCTAATAGCTGCAATGGCGCGCTATAGTCATCTGCACACAAGGGCTGTAATACGGGGTAGTAACGGTCATTGAGTATAGGCCAGCCCAAGGTTTGCATGTGTAAACGCAGCTGGTGGGTTTTACCTGTAATAGGGTTTAACTCAAACAGTGCTTGTCCATTTAGCTGCTGCAAACACCTAATCACAGAGTGGCTATTGGCATCACCTTGGGCCACGCGCATGCAAAATTTTGGATCACCTTGCACTATGCGATTTTTTATCTCCCACTCCAACCCCTTGATAGGCTTATCTTTGTTGATACTAGCAATAGCCTGATAGGTTTTGTGCATTTTGCGTGTTTGAAATAAACCATGATAGTCACTGAGAGTGTCTGGGTTGGTAGAAAACATAACTAGCCCAGCGGTAACTCGGTCTAAGCGATGTAATGCTTGTAGGTTATCAATGCCAGTGCTAGCTCTTAGACGGTTTTGCAGGCATTCGTTCACATAAATGCCACCTGGGGTTACTGCTAAAAAGTGGGGTTTATAGGCCACTAAAATATGTTGATTCTGAAATATAATATTTTCTTTAAAGGGAATGACAGGCTCATTTTCTACTTCTCTATAGTAGTAAATCCTTTGCTGTGGTTGAAACAAGGATTGCAGTGTAACCTTGGATCCATCATGGTAATGCACTTTTCCATCTAGCACGCGTTGTTGCCAAATGTGCGCATCAATGTAAGGGAATTTAATGATCAAATACGCAAGCACCGTAGTTACGCCAGGGTTAGTCTGGGGTAAACTTAAATGTGAAGGATGTGTAGAAATGACCATTAATTGATCCAAATGTTGATTAAAGCATAGCTTTAGTTAATAGGCTCAACAAAAAGAATATAACTGAAGAGGTGTTGCATGGATAACTACTTACTTTTCACATTGATCGCTACGATCACAATACTAAGCCCGGGTCCTGGTGTGTTACTCACCTTAACCAATTCAATCCGGTTTGGTTTTACTGGTGCAGTTGGCGGCATCGTCGGCATTGCTGTTGGCACCTTTGTAGTAGCTGGCATCTCAGCAACCAGTGTGGGGGTTATTTTATCCACATCAGCTTTAGCATTCACATTAATGAAATACATAGGCGCCGCCTACCTTATTTATTTAGGTATCAAACTTTGGCGTAGCCCTTTGGCGCAAATGGATGCTAGCAAAAAATCAGTAGCTAATATTCAACTTCAGTTTCTTGAAGGGCTAACATTACAGCTAACCAACCCTAAGGCCATTTTCTTTTTCATGTCTATTTTTCCACAATTTGTAGACTTTTCAGCTTCTGGTTATGCCAGCCAATTTTTAATTTTAGTAGTCACCTATAGCAGCCTCAACTTGCTAGTGCATTTTTTATATGCCTTTGTTGCAAAGTCTGCACGCACTTGGTTGTCTACGCCAAAGGGCGGGCGCATAGTCAATCGCGCAGGCGGAGGTGTTTTTGTGCTCTTTGGCTTAGGGCTAGCCTCTGCCAGTAAATAAAGTATTTTTACCTAGGAATAAATAGTGAATCCAATTAACCCCAAAAAGTTGCTCAACAGTAAATGGACCGCAGTAAAGCCAGAAAATAAGGAAAAACACTTCACTGTCAGCGCTGTAAAATTTGACGAAGAAGGTATGGTAACCTCATGCACGATAGAAGCGGTGATGACCAAACGTGAAGCGCCTATACAGTGGCAACAATTAAAAGACATTAGCCAATGGCGACAAGGTTGGTGCTAATTTAACACTAGCTTGCATGATAAAAGCTAAAACCATGTACCTTTCACTAGAGCTAACCGATGCGTAAAACAGATAAAAAAATAGATAAACAGCTTACCCGTGTGCTCACGCAATTGTGTGAACACACGTGTAAAGGCATTCATGGGTTTGTGTGGCTTACACATTTGGTTAACTACACAAACTTCCCTCACAGCTTAAAGGTGGTGTGCATTTTTGATACCAATGAAAATCTTGATGTTTTTATGCAAGACAAAAAGCACATCAAACTTGCCACGCAGATTGGATCAAAATTAAATGAAGTCGATGTGAACGTAAATAATGTGATGGATCACGTGTTATACGACACAGAAGAAAATTGTGCAGCGCAGCACGCTGGTCAATGGGACAAAAGGTTAGCTTACTCCTCTTAAAGAGCAAGTTAACCAACAAGCCTTCATTAGCCTCTCGTTAAACTATAGGCCTCTAGGGCTCTTAGTCGTGATTCTTTGATCTGCACAACAGGGTATGGGTAAGTGTCGCCCAAGGTGACATTGGCCTTACGAAGCACCTCTGGAGGCGCTTCCCAAGGTCTATATAGGTATTTGTCGGGCAGGTCTTTTAGC
>JGI20152J14361_10002836_pt1 | contig 10079 bp, 11 predicted proteins | sample COG_02_FD_14361 | JGI IMG/M metagenome (IMG submission 14361)
GTCCAAAAATTGCTGAAAAATGCAAAAACCTTGTTGTTTTGACAGATGGTCAAAATATTATAACTACTTTTCGTAAATCTTGATTATGGTGAGAACAAATGAAAAATAAAAACGAAATAATTAGACCAAGCTCAAGTCATCTTGATAACATAATTGAACGCCTCAAGGGGAATTCACGGCTATCTTTAAATGATAAGAAAAGATTTGTATTAAACTTGGGGCAATTGGCCTCTCGCATCAACAAAAACAAGCCACTTAATGGCGCAAAGCAAATCGTAGACCAATCTGGTCAAGACAGTATATGGCAAAAACGCAAACGTTTCTTCCGCTTACCTGGTGAAGACACACCTGATAATGGAATAGACGGAGAATACGCGTCTAACCCAGCAACATTTATAGCATTAGCAGAAGCGGCGGGTGAACTACTCTGTAAGAGCACCAAAATAGAAACTATTGAACGAGAAAAGCAGGCAGCAGTCAAAGCTTTAATAATAGGCAGTTCTTATAGTCCTACATTTGTACCTTCAAATAATGCAGATATTTCAGCCGTTGCCCTTTTGGATGAATATGCACAGGTGCTTGCTGAAGCAATTGAGAGCCGTACCAACATAACAGAACTTTGGAAAGTTTTAGAAACTACCGAAATCGGTGTTGAAGGTTTTCGTGAAGATGAAGCTGAACCATCTCCATTCGGTGATGCCGCAAATGTCCCAAAACAATTATCTGATGAATTTTTTAGAAAATGGATAACCAGCAGCCAATTCACTACTGACGGAAATGACAGTTGGGCTTTTCCTTCGATCAAGCTTGGTTATATTGCTACAACACATCAAATTCAAATGTTTTGCATTCCAGAGGAGCAGCGTTCATTATGTAGTGGGGAAGATATAGAAATAGTATCAGCATTATCTGCAATTGGTTACGATTTTGATGGAAATTTGGGGTTCCCGGATTATAGCTTAAATGACCATCACGAAGGTGCAGGTTGGAAGCAAGTAACTGCCTCAATAATTCATGAGCTTTCTTTAAAAATAGAAAAGAATGAAGATGGGGGAGTAAAGATTAAAATATCCATTTTTCCACTTAGGTCTGATGGTGCTATAAATCCTGATATTTACTTAATACATTCTTCAGGGCGGGGGGAAAATTATGAACCACGCACGAAGTTAATGGTTGCAATGCATGATTTAGCTCAAAAAGAGATGCAACTGATTGAATCAGGTTTCAAAATTAGTCAAACGATGGAGATAAGACTAAAAAATAGCAGCCACAACGGTAATTTCACTGAAGATGATGATGATGACTATGACGATCTTATTCAAATGGAATTTATTTATGATGAATTTTTCAATCTTAATGAACACAACAAACTTTTGCCCATAGCTATTTTACCCGAATGGTGGATTGAATATGGTGGTGAAAACTGGCTGAGTAAAGAAGATTTCAATCTTTTCAGAAAAACCGTTGAAACGGATGGATGGACTGAAGGTAAATTTCAAGCAAAAATGCTTTTAGGAGCAGAAGATATAAGATTTTACCCAAGCAATCCAGATGCAGAGCCTATTGCTGGAGTTTTAAGGGGTGGAAGTGTTGGCGCAAGCCTCCTTCAAAATCTCAAAGCTCAAAACGAAGCAAACAGCATCACTAATCAATTGATCNAAAAAACAGCCNTAACNGCANATGCAGGGTTAAANTTTTATGAAGCTATACTAGAACAGCATCGCTCAGACATTCGAAAAATATAAATAATTTAAATTAGTAATCTTNATANATTTNAAANGTAAATTTAAAAATAGGACTGAGTTTACTCNGCCCAGGAATGAGATTTGCAAAGACAAATATTAATACAAATGAGGAATAATTAATCATGGACCTTTATAAAACATATAAACTTATGAAACAAAGAGCCAAGCGTCGAACCAATGATCTAGTCAGCCAAGAACTCTGCGAAGTTGCACGCTCGATATTCTATCTAGATGGAAATAAAAAAAATATTTTAATGAAGATTCAAAAGATAATAATTCTAGAAGAAAAACAGCGATTTGGACTAAAGTGTTACGGTAAAGAAATGCATACCGCAGTTGAGACTGGAAAATACACAATAGATCGCCCCTACGCTATCAGACATCGCTTTGATAAGAANAACCGTGAAGGATTAATTTATATTATATCATCAAATTCACGTCCTGGACAAGTCAAGTTAGGAGCAACAACGCTTAGCATGCATAAACGATTGAAATGCTATGAAGCTAAGTATCAATATTCTGTACAAGCAGAAAAATGGAAAACTGTACTCAAACCATTCGTGTTAGAAAACAATATAGCCAAAAAAATTAGCAAACATCGCGTAGCAAGCAATACAAATGGAGACTCAAATGAATGGTACCATTTATCATCCCAACAACTTTGGAAGGTTGTAACTGAAACCCTATAACAAACGAATAAAGAATTGCCCTATAATTTCAAAGGAAAATTATTCATGCGTATTTTAATTTTATTAGCCTTAATTAACTTTGTGTCTCAGCCAGTTTTTTCACAAGCTTTCAAAGTTCATCAAAATACTCTTACTTACACTAACGAAGATCATCACAAAGATAACTCTATATCTTTTGGCCACGCCGAAAGATTACTTTTTATTCTTAAATCCAATAAAAATATAAATCTATTAAAACTCCACAGCTACGGTGGAAGTATTGAAGCAGCAAAATATATGGCGAGAATAATTATTGACGCAAACATTAATACGCATGTGGATAAGGAATGTAGTAGCTCCTGCTTGAGGCTCTTTCTGGCAGGCAATAAAAGGACTGCAAACCTTGGTGTTAAGTTTGGATTTCACCGAGGCACTTGGGGCGCTGAAAGCCTTAGAAAAATATTATAAAAAGTATAAAGATATTGAAGATTGGAAAACACCCTTTGAATTTAGTTCATGGGTATTTGATGAAACTCAAAAAGATGTTTACGAATTCATTACATACTTAATAGATAGAGGTGTAAGTTCTGATATAGCAGCAAAGACTTACAGGTTAGGTAGCGATGAAATGTGGTACCCCCATCGAAAAGAACTTCTATCATCAGGAATATTGACTGAATAATTTTAGGTTTGTTGACTCAAAAGTTTAAAACTCAATAATGGAATAAAGTGAATCACCTGCAATGTACGGGTGGTCGATAGCAGGAATTTACATGAAAAATTTGATAAGGTACCTCTTTGGGCGCTTCTATTCAGTAAAATATTCAGAGGATTTAATATATAAAGGCGCATGGAAAAAAGGCTTATTCCATGGCTATGGCATTTTAAAATATAATTCTAAAAGCACTTACCAAGGGAATTTCAAATTTGGTAGCAAACACGGTTATGGTGAAATAAATTCTGCATCTGGATTTAAATATGCTGGAGAATGGAAAAATGGTCACCAAACAGGAAAAGCAAAAATTTTTTATAAAAATGGTGACTGTTATGAAGGGTTTGTAAAAAGTGGTATCCGTAGTGGATTTGGAGAATTACATGAAAAATCATCGCAGAGAGTTTTCAAAGGTAACTGGGAAAATGGTATACTCACTGGTGAAGTGGAAATAATAAGTAATGATTGGGAATTTATTGGATCGCTAAAAAATAACCGAGCTAAAGGTAAATTAACTTATATCGATGGCTCTGTTTATGTTGGAGAACTTCTGAATTTCACAAGACACGGGATAGGTAAGTTTACAAATAAATATGGAAATCAAATATCAGGTTTCTGGATAGATGATACAAATGTAAATTTCTCAACAAGTACAGATGACGAAGGTTTTGTATGGTATGGAACACTAAGAAATTTAAAGCCACATGGGATTATGAAGGTTAAATTGCCAAATGGACAAAAATATGACGGCGTTTGGCATAATGGCAATTTACAAGAGGCATTTAGCATTCAGAAAAAAACGCATAATCCGCCTGTTGACCATGTTTATTAGCACTCTCGGCCAAAACCATATTCCTAAAAAATATGAGACTTATAATAACCACAGATATTATAATAATTATATAATAAATATTTATGTGCCAATTACCTTATTGTGAATTTCTACAAGTTGTTCAGATGATAAATCTGTTCTATTTTTGTATGCTTGGTCTTTTTCACCCATTATTTTTTCAAACTTCTCAAACCAGCCAATGTCTATATTCAAAAAGCTAGCCACAAACATATTTTTATTAGGTTCAAGACGTATAAAAGCATCTGCCTCAACATTAGAAAACTCTGGAAGACTTACTCTGTATCTATTTGAGGTTACATGATTTATGAATATCATTTTTATAGTTTTCTTACCATTAGGCAGAACTATTCCAATTCTCAAAGCTAACTCTCTTACTGGATGCCCTCTAGCTTTAATTGAGTGTTCTGAACCTATTAAGTTCATAGATGTTAATTCATTTGAATCAGATGCTATATTTTTCTGATCGGTTACTGATAGTGACTCCATAATATCTTTTGTTTGGGCAATAAGTTTACTGTTCTTAAGTTCAACCTCACTCAGCCTATCCTGCATTTCACTTTTATCTGACTTTAATTCTTCAATCTTTTCGCTTTGTTCAAATGCCTTACGGAATGACTCTTTCTTCAATTCTTCCTTTTCTGCTATTGCTGTTTCTTTACCTTTTTGAGCATCACTTAGCTCAGCTTCAATAGCTGCAAGTCTAGATTTAAGTACATCGTTTGACTCTGGTTGAGGCTCATCTAAGTCTGTGAAATCATTTTTAGAAAAAGGAATAATATTACTTGGGTCTTGGTATCCTTCTTTATCAATGTTTATATCACTGAACCATTTGCTAATAGGCCAATCTGAAGTATTTTGCGATGTGCGGAAATTTATGGGTTTACCAAGAAGTGTCTTTATTTTTTGCCTAAGATTAGGAATATCTGAGAAATACTTTTTTTTACTTATCTGTCTAAATTCTCCGTTTTTATTGTGAATATACAGATAAAGTTCATCTTCACTTTCTCTAACCAAAATGCCAAAATTATTCCATGAATAGCCCATATAATTACCTTACCTACAATTATGTTATTTTAATAAATTAAATACCAAAATATACCTTCTTTGTGCTTTTATTGAGTATTCTTAGCTCATCCACTCGCCACAAACTTTGTGTTAACCCATCTTATCATCTCAGCAGGTGGTGGTTCTTTGGTTATTGACCCATACCTGACGCAGAATGCCTGCTCTTTTCCTTTGTATGTAAGATATATTGGCTCTGAACTTTTTTCACATTTTATAATACATATTGTTTTTTCTTCAAGTATTTCAAAACTTATCTCAACAAAAGATGCCGCAAGCGCTCCACAGCTACTCTCAACTAGATTTGAAATAGTTCGAGCATATTCATCTTTATCGTCTTTGAAACCATCCTTTTCTATTCCATCTATTATTAGATCATCTGTTACTCCTATAAACAAAATACCATCATTCGAATTTAAAAAACCGCAAATTTCTCGTAATGCGGCATATCTAATTTCTTTATCTTTCTTTTTGCCCGTGCGAGTACATGTCGAAAATGTATGTTTAAATTCTATTGATGAATTTTCACCTTTGCTTATTAAATCTTTTAATTCTTCGACTTTTGTGGGAACATATTCGCTGATGATTGTGTCAGATATAATTTCATTATTTATACGCGCCTTGAGTGTATCAAAAGTCTCTGATCTAATTGCACCTTCATATCTAATTGGAAATGGGATTATATTCTTATTATCGATGATAACTTTACTTTTATCATCCGAGTTATAACTTTCTGATATATCAGATTCGTCTAAAATCTCTTTAGCAATTTCATGATTTAAGCTTGCAGCAATGCGTAGCCAATAATCGGAGTCTTTTACATAATTATCCTCAACAAGATGTTCATACATCTTATACGCTGCATTTGCATTGTTCTGGTTAGCTGCTTTTTCATACCAAAAATATGCTTGATCAATAAAATTTTTAGCAAGATCATATGGAATTTCATAATCTCCTCCTTGCAAATAATTAATTTGATTTACTTCTTCATTATAAAAAGAAAAACCATCTTCATAAAGTTCTCCAAGAAACATTTGTGCTTCATCATCACCATACTCTGCAGATCGTCTAATAAATTTGATGCCTTTTTCTTTATCTAATTTTACGCCATTTCCATTTAAAAACAATTTTCCTAAATGGAACATACAAGCGATACTTTTTCTCTTTAGCCCTGTACGGTAATATTTTGCTGCATCGTTATAATTTGCGTTTATGCCCATCTCTGGCATTCCTACCTCAGACATATATCCTAAAGTCACACATGCAAATCTATCTTCATTATTGAATGCAATTTCTAGATATTCTTTAGCTTTTGAATATAATTTCATTCCAAGAAGAAGAATTATGAAATTATCCATACGAAAACTTTGGCTGTTATTTTCAGCAAAAGCTAAAGTATACCAATGTATCGCCAACTCATTATCTTTTTCAACGTTTGTTCCCATATGGTATTCATATGCTAGTTGAGCTTGTGCAAGCTTAACGTCGTTATCTGCCATTAATTGTAAATATTGAATTTTATCATACCAGAATTCTTCAATGTTACATCTCAAATGATTATCCATCATGGCTACTATGTAGATTTGGAATAAGATTAATTGTGATGTGTCATTATGCACTTCAACTCCAGATACTGCAAATTCAATAGCTTCTTCAATGTCTAATAAATCCCTAAAATTTCCATCCACTGGATTACTATCACTTGCTAAACAGTATTGATTAGCTATTTCAGAATAAGCAACTTTATATCCAAGTTCTGCTGATTTTTTTAAATTTTTTAAAGCCATCTCATTTTCAAAATTATCTAAATGAGATTTTGCGTTAAAGAAGTATTTTTTAGCTTCACCATCTATATTCTGAATTTTATCAATTTCTTCATTAGCAAGATTTTTGCTATTTTTTTCCTTTTCCTTTACTGCGCCAGAATTAACATCATTGTTTATTGGTAAAGGTTTTCCATCCAACTCATTTTCTAGTCTTGATTTAAAACTTTCTAATTTATTTATCAAATCTTCATGAGAAATTGGAGGAGGCTCATTGCCTTCTGTGTAATTATTTTGTGAAAAAGGAATAATATTATCAGGATTTTGAAGACCAATTTCATCAATATCAATATCGCTAAACCATAGAGATGTTGCCCAATTTGCTGTATTTTGTGATGTTCTAAAAGTTATAGGCTTCCCAATAAGAGTATTAATCTTCATTCTTAAATTTGGAAGACTTGGCGCATATTTAGATTTACTTATTTGTCTAAATTCATCATTTTGGTTGTAAATATATAAATATCTATCATCTTCGTTTTCCTTAACTAAAATACCAAAATTATTCCAAGCAAAGCCCATTTTGTTACCTTTTCAATGTCAAAAACTGAGTAGGATCAATGGGTTTTGTTCCATCTCTAACTTCAAAATGCAAGAAAGGTGGATTTCCAGAACCTATCGCTCCGATTGTTTTACCTGATTTAACTATATCATTTTCTTTAACATTCACGTCACTAAGTTTGGAGTATACTGTGTAAATATTATTTTCATGTCTCAACAAAACAACAAAAGTTTCATCAACACGAGATTTAGCAATTTGTGCTATAGTCCCTTGAGCAGCAGCTTTAACTTTAGTTCCTTTTGGGACCTTAATATCCACACCATCATTCTCACCAGTAGTGCCTGAAAATGCTCTAATGATACTTCCTTCAACAGGGTTGATCATGTTTTCTATTGGCAAATCAATAATATCTGATGAAATTTTATTATGCGTCATCGATTTACACTGCATTGATGCTTTATCTAATGCATCCGATAATCCTACAGTCGGCCAACTATTCTGCAATATATCAAAATATTCTGATGACTTAAAATCTTCTGTATCAATCAAATTCAAATCTATTTCTTTTTGTGCAAGAAGGATTCTCTTTAATGCGTCTTTCTGCACCCAACCCATATCAACATATGCTAATTGGTTATTGAAAAGTGGGACTGTGAATAATATTTTTAGTACTACATCTTCCCCCATAAATATTCCATCGACCAACTGATTTTTTAAATCAACAAGTTTAGGATTATCATGATGGGTATAAACAGTGGTAAGAAGGTTTCCAGTATCACAATCTCCCTTTACAAACCTTATCCTTAATCTATCACCATGTGTTACTAATCCGTTTACAGAGGCTACAACTTCAGAACTATCTGGAGAAACATTTCTCACATTCCAGACACCCTCAATTTCTTCATTAAGATCGATTGTGTCTGCTTTTAAATCTAACATTGGATTAAAAAGAAAAACAAAAAGCACTAATTTATTAAGTTTCTGAAACATAAAAATCCTAAATGAAGTATCATTTTTATATATACTGGTAAGTCAGTTATTATTTGTAAAGATAATTATATTTCTAATAAGTTTGTCTTTCTGGAATAACACCTCTAATACCTCCACGTGGTTCATTCACATCTCCCTTTCTTCTAGGGATCAAATGTACATGGGCGTGAAATACAGTTTGCCCAGCAGTTTCACCAATATTAATACCAACATTAAAGCCACAGACGTTTCCATCTAACTCCATAATATGTTTTTTTTGTTTAACTAATAAGTTTTCTATGTCTGCTTTTTCTTCTTGAGACAGATCAAAATAATCAGAGACATGCCGTATAGGAATGATCAATGTATGTAGTGGTGTTACAGGAAATGCGTCTCTAAAGACTTTAGATAAAGATGATTTTTCTATTATTCTGTTTTCTGGTAATTCGCAAAATACACAAGACATATTAATCTACTTATCAATTTCTAAAACAAAGGCTTTGACTCAATCTGTGGTGACCATTTATTTATAATACTTACCTCTGCAAGATTGTATACTTTATTCAAAAACCCCATTCTAATTGTATTTGTTTTTCCAGTTTGCAGTATAAGCGTTTCTCTCAATGGATGATGGCTATCTATAAAAAATGAATTTCTTTTATGAAGGCGATCTAAGAAGTTTATTGTTGGAATTTTTTCAAATTTTCCAGCCTTACCTCTGTTACAATCTTTGCATGATAAAACTAAATTCCAAATTCCGTCTAGATTTATTTGATCATAAAAATCACCAAGTTTATGAGGAAGGAAATGATCAACATCTGCCAAGTCTTCATTACCAGGAATAATTGAAATGTTTTTAAAACAGTAAAAGCAATGTCCTTTTTGGTAGCCATTTAAAGCCTCTCTTGCTGAAGTTATTACTGTCCTTATTCTTTTATCTGGTTCTAGGATTAGTTCACTATCTCGATCATAATTTAACCCAACAAGATTGTTACTAAGATTTAGCCGCCAAGCACTTTCGACTAATGACCATCGACCTTCAACTTCAAATGTTAAATCTTGATACGACGTACTATCTAATAAATTAAAGAAATCATCTTTAAGTATAATTTCCTGTGAATTGTTATTTGATTTTTCAAAAAAGCTAATTGGAAGATTGCCCCCAGGCAGATTATGAAATGCATCAAAGACATATCTAAACCCATCTTTTTTAGTAGCCGTGATTAATTCATCTAAATCTATTTCCGATTTATTATATGATCTACAATTATCAAGAAAAGTATTAGTAGCGTTAGTTCCCTGAATGTCAGATTTATTTAAGTGTTCACAAATATGTTTAGAATAAACCTCAGCTAAATCACTAATGTTAATATTAGATTGTTGCTTTGAACCGAGTTCTAGCAAAGTTTTAGAGAGAGCAAATTTATACGAAGTAGTATTTCTACCAAACAGAACAATTGCTCGCCAATAATCAGATAAGGTTGGTTCCACACTTACAAATGATTTAGACATTATTAATATCCAAACTCTTTTGCACACATCTCAATAGGCAACAAAGGTCGATGCTCCTTACACCATTCTTTTTCAGCTTCAGTATATTCGAGGCCGTCTAATAAATATAAAATAGCTATGATAAATATTATGATAATAGCAATTATTTGTATTAGCTTTTTCATGATAATTTATCTGATACCTATACCCTTTCAGCAGAGTTATACGTCAGACATTATTGATAGAACTTCACCCAT
>JGI20152J14361_10002845_pt1 | contig 10067 bp, 10 predicted proteins | sample COG_02_FD_14361 | JGI IMG/M metagenome (IMG submission 14361)
AAACACTAAGAGGTGGAGCTAACTTTATAGTAGTATCACCAGAAACTGCAACAATCCTTGAATCAATTCCAGGATATGCAACAGGTGCTGATGGCGATGCAACGAGCAACCAGTTCGCTATGGGTGTTCAAAAGGTAGGGGCGATTAACAACAGATACACTGTTTACAAAAACCCATATATGTTAGAAAACCAAATCCTTGTAGGTTTCAGAGGAAGTAATTTCTTAGAAACAGGAGCGGTTTACGCACCATATGTACCGTTAATTATGACACCACTTGTATATGACCCGAAAAACTTTACACCACGTAAAGGGGTAATGACAAGATACGCTAAGAAGATGGTTCGTCCGGAATTCTATGGTAAAGTCATAGTTGCAGATGTAGATAAAGTATAATTAAGTAATTAATTAAACTAAATCTTATTTGATTAACAAGAAAAAACCCCTATTAATTTAGGGGTTTTTTCGTTTTATTATACTTATTATTGTATATACAAATAGACTATTAATAGGAGAATTTTAATGGCTCAAGAAGCAATATGGCCAGGGTCGGGTTCCGCAGCAAGTGGTTCCACACCTTTCGGATTATTCGATACAGATTCGGAATTTCAGACCGAAGCACCACAAGTAGCAACTTGGTGTGCAAGAAGATTAGGATACCCAATCGTAGATATAGAATTACAAGACACTCAGTTTTATGCTTGTTTGGAAGAATCTATATCAGAATATTCAGCACAAGTAAATCAATTCAATATTCGTGACAACTTATTACACTTAAGAGGTCAATCAACCAGTTCAAACTTTACACACAAACGAGTAAAATCAACCTTGTCTGAAAATATCTTTATTTCAGAAGAATATGGGCAAGAAGCATTAGTTGGTGGTTCAGTAGAAGTTAAAAGAGCTGCAGTATCGGTTAATTCAGGTAGTCAAACCTACGACTTAAATGAATTAGTGGGTGAAGCGAGTGAATCTGGCGCATCCATTGAAGTTAAAAGAGTTCATTATGAATCAAGACCAGCAATCACAAGATACTTTGACCCATATGCCGGAACAGGTATGGGAACAAATAATATGTTGGACGGATTTGGGTTCGGTAGTTATTCACCAGCAATTACTTTCGTATTACAACCAATCTACGCAGATTTATTAAGAATACAGGCAATTGAACTTAATGACCAGATTAGAAAATCTGCTTATTCGTTTGAAATTCGTAACAATCAATTAAGAGTATTTCCTATTCCAACACAATCAGGTTCATTGTGGATTGAATACATCAAAACAGAAGATAGAGACAATCCATTAAGAACAAGATATAGTGGGTCAGCAGATGTAATATCAGATTACTCAAATGCAAACTACGACTTTATGGTTTATTCAAACATCAATGATGTGGGTAAACAATGGATAAGAAAATATACATTAGCATTAGCAAAAGAATTATTAGGTATTGTTCGTTCTAAATATGGAACTATTCCGATTCCAAATTCAGAAGTTTCATTAGACGGGGATACATTAAGAGCCGAAGCAACCGCTGAAAAAGAACAATTAATAGAACAATTGAGAGAAAACTTAGAACAAACAAGTCGCAAGGCACTTATGGAAGCACAAAGAGATGAATCTGAATCTCAACAAGAAACTTTAAAGAAAGTTCCATATCCCTTGTACATAGGATAATAAAATGCCACAGAGATTTTACGGAAATAAAGATTTGGCAACATTTGAAAAGTTCAATAGAGAACTTTTAGGTGAACCAAACATTGATGATTGCGGGATAATTGACCAGTTTGTAATTCTTTACAGAACTTCAGTATATGATACAGAAACAAATATGTATGGTGAAGCTTCGGAAGGTAAAGTTTACAAACAAGGTGTAAAACTTCCGTGTATTGTGAACGCAGAAGACTTTGATTTTCAATACAATGACTTCGGACCAGACAACAAACAAAATGTTTCATTTGCATTCCAAAGAGCATATCTCGTAGAAGTAGATTTAAAACCAGATATTGGTGATATAATGAAATGGAACGAGGGTTATTTTGAAGTTGATTCATATAATGAAAATCAATTAGTTGGTGGAGACCCAAACAAATCACACTCAATCGTAGTTCAAGCACATCTAACAAGAATGCCAACTACAAACTTAGAAGAATATAGAGGATTTTAATGTCAAGAAACAAACCAATACCAAGAAGTCAACGACTAACATTTAATCGTGGAGAAAAGATAAGTCGTAATTCACCAGGAGCAACAGATGATGTGAAGAATATATCCGTGGGTATTATGGATATGGACTCTGCTATTATGTATTATTTCAATGAAGTAATCAAACCCGATGTAGAGGTCAATAAAGAAAAAGTTAAAGTTCCTTGTATTTACGCATCACCAGAAAGGTGGAATGCAATTTCAAAACAAGGATTTCTAAGAGATAAGAAAAGGCAAATTATAGTTCCGTTGATTGCATTTAAACGAACAGGTATGAGTCGTAATGATAATATGCCAATTGATAAATTAGATGCGAATGACCCAAAGCATTTTTATACATTTCAAAAAAGATACACACAACAAAATCGATTTGACAAATTTTCAGTTCAGAAAAATTTAGAACCAGGTAGAGAATACTATAATGTTTCTATGCCAGACTATATGAATCTAACATATGAATTTACAATATGGACATCATATATTGAACAAATGAATCGTATCGTAGAAAAAGTTAATTATTCGGACGGAGCATACTGGGGTGAACCAGATAAGATGCGATTTAGAACCCAAATTGAAAGTTTTTCAGACGCATCACAAATAGATGGGGAAAAGTTAATCCAAACTACATTTACTGTAAATCTATATGGATACATTTTACCAGAAACATTTGATAGCAAAACAACAACACAAAAATATTTAACACCTAAAAAACTTATAATTAGAGAAAGCACTGAAAAAACTATCGTTGATGGTAAAGGTGAAACTATTGATTTATCTTCAAATGCAGCAGAGTTTGGTGAAGCAACAAAAGATATATTTAGTATATCAATCACTAATCCATTTACATTAGAACAAGGAACAGGTGTTACATTATCTAATAATGGTTCAAGTTTTGATGGTTCAACACCATTATCACAAACAATATCAATTGGACAAGATGTTTCCACAGACGCTGATGTACAATTCAACACATTAACAGCAAACGAATTAAATATTGGAACAGGAACAACAAAGTTTACAGACGGAGGTATTAGTGGTAGTGTAGCACTTACAGGTTCATTTATAACATCACAAAGTGCAACTATTCTTGGAGATTTAACCGTAACTGGTAGTTTAACATCAGAGATGTTTATCACACAAGTTACAACTCGTTCAGTAGATTTCTCAACAGGTTCAAATGAATTTGGAGATACATTAGACGATAAACACGAATTTACAGGTTCGGTTGACATTACAGGTTCATTTAGTTTAAATGGTTATTCAGTAAATGAAATATCAAATGACTCTACTTTTGTCGACCAAAGTGCAACAGCATTAGTTACGGAGAATGCAATAGCAAACTTTAATGTGTCGACCTTAACAACAGATGAAACAACTTATTTAAGAAAACAATTTTTTAAAACATCGTCAGATGTCATATCTACAAACACCGCAAGTTTTACAGCAACAACAGCTTCTGCACCAAGTGGTGTAACAGCAACTACACTAAATGACTTTGTATTCTTTATCAATGGACAATATATGGAACACGATGCATTAGCAATCAGACAAACAGGTTCAGCATTCCATTTAGAAGTAAATACAACATCAATAGGATATGAATTAGAATCTGATGACGAAATATTAGCAATCGGAAAATTTAATTCATAATGTCAGACTTAATATTTAAACTAAACAATCCACTAATTATTTCATCATCAACTGGTGTAACGACACGAGCAAATGAGAAATTATTTACTTCAAAAGAATTTGACGGATTACAAGATAATTTAATTAACATTGCTATCGGACAAGAAGTAGAAGTTAGTTCAGATGTTAACTTTGATAAAGTAACATTAGCACCAGAAACACTTACGATTGGAACAGGTTCAAGAAATCTTGTTCTTAAAGACGGAATTATATCAGGTAGTTTAAATACTGAAAGTGATTTTATTATTACGGGTAATTATATCCCAGAAGACGGATTAACTTTTAAAGGTGTGTTAAATGCACCAACACAATCATTTACAACAACACAAACTACTCAATCCAACAATACAGGTTCAACAAAGTTTGGAACAGAAGTAGATAGTCATAGTCAAAGATTTACAGGTAGTTTAGATTTAACAGGTTCATTTGATTTAAATCGTACGGTAATGTACACAGGTATTTCCAACGACACTACGACATCAGGTTCAAGTGATAAAGCACTCGTTACTGAAAAAGTGGTGTTTGCTAAACTACAATCGTTAAAACCAGATAGAGATTATTTAAGAAAATCATTTGTACATACAGGTAGTTTTGTTAATTCTACTACATCAAGTTTTAATGCGATTACAGCTTCGGCTCCAGCTAATTTGTCAAGTACGACTGAAAATGATTTTATGTTTTTTATTAATGGTATGTTAGTAGAAAACGACGCATTACAAATTATACAAAAGACATCAACAAATTTAGAATTACACCTTGATTCAAGTGAGTTAGGATACACAATTCAAGGTTCAGATGAGATAATTGGGTTCGGTAAATTTAATAATTAGATATTTATAGATAGGGAAAATTATGGCAAGAACAAAATCAAAACAACTGGCACCACTATTAACATTTACAACGGCAAGTATAGATGTCGTAAGTGGTTCGTTGATTCCAGATGCCGCAAACCTATATAATGTCGGTAGTTCAACACTACCTTACAATAGTGGTTCATTTCAAAATTTAGATGTATCAAGTACAGGTCAAGTTAAAATTACAAACCTATTTGTATCTGACTTTAGCAGGTTTACAGGTTCAGTAGATGTTAGTGGTTCATTTGATAACTTTCAATTAAAAGAACAAACCACAACACCAACCGTACAAGAAGGTGGAATTATATATAGTGGTAGTAATTTTTATCTGGGATTTGATTAAATTCAAACCTAAAATTTAATTTCGTTATATTTATATATATAAAATAATATTGTCTACTAAGGGAGAAATAAAATGGCAAGTTGGAAAAAAGTTATTGTTAGTGGTTCACAAGCTGAACTATCAACACTAACATTAGATACCGCACTACCAGTCGCACAGGGTGGTATAGGTGCAACATCAATAACTGATAAAGCAGTATTGATATCACAAGATAGTGGAACTGACGCTATTGGTTCAGTCGCACTAACTACAAATGGACAATTAATTATTGGTGGTGCAGACGGACCTGCAGCAGCAACAATTACAGGTACATCAGATGAAATTACCGTAACAAACGGAGCAAACTCAGTTACATTGAGTTTACCAGATGATGTAACCATTGGGCAAGATTTAACTATAACAAGAGATGTTACTTCTATCGTTGATATTAACGATATGAGAGATATCGTCGCTTCAAGAAACATTACAAATAGTGGTTCCGTAGCAGATTCACACATCACGGGTTCTATGACTGGTTCCTTTACAGGAGATGGTTCAGGATTGAGTGGTGTAGCAGGAAGTTTCCCAACAACACCGGAAACAGGTGTATCTCACGACGCACTTAAATTTAATGTAAGTGACGGAGCAACAAAATTTATATCAGGTTCCAACTTNGCAGAATATNTATTCGGTAAAGTAAGTGGAGATGCGGCAGTAGCAGCAGGTGGTGCTTTAACAATCGCAGCAAACTCAGTTGAAGGAACAATGTTNAATACAAATTCAGCAGANACNTCAACAATAGAACTATCAAGTGATACATTATCAGTATTGAAAGTTCCAAACGCACTTACCGTTGATNACGCAACAATCCAATTAAATAGTGGAACAACATTTGACGGAAGTGGAGCAAAAACAATCGCTATTAAAGACGGAGGTGTTGACGCTGACGCATTAGCAGCCGCAGTAGCAGGAAATGGTTTAACTGGTGGTGGAGGTTCTGCATTAGCAGTCGGGGCAGGAACTGGTATTGATGTTTCTTCAAACGCAATCAGTAGATGTATCTGACTTTATGGCTAATGGTTCAAACAATAGAATTATAACCGCAACCGGAACAGACGCACAAAATGCAGAAGCAAACCTAACATTTGACGGAACTACTTTAAATGTTGGAGGTGCAGCAATCATTACGGGTAATTTAACGGTAAATGGTTCAACAACATCTATATCATCATCTAATTTGTTAATCGCTGATAGATTTGCACTATTCAATAGTGGTTCATCAGCAACAGGTGATGGTGGTTTCTTAGTAGGTAGTGGTTCAGCAGGTAGTGGTAGTGCATTTATCTTTGATGACTCAGCAGATAGATTCGGTGTTCAAGTTGATACACAACTCGGACAAGACGCTATTGCTGGTGTACCGGAAGCATATAATTCATTATATGTTTTAACTGCAAATACAGGTTCAGCAACTTACGCAGTTAAAGGAAACATAAAAATAGATGACGGAACAGAAGATATATTCATATATTCATAAGATGAATGATAAGGGTTATTATGGGATTAATAGATAAGGTAAAGACTGACGCCAACGCACCAAGCGATGGCGTCAAACTCTCTAAAGATGAAACAGAATTTATATTATATGTGATTCAAGAAAGTATGATACCAGGAAAAAAATTACTTGAAGCAGTCAAAGTAGTTGAAAAACTTCAAGATAATTATAAAAGATTAAGTAAATAACTTTATTGGCCTTGTGTGGCAACAAGGAAGTGGGCTCAACGAGTAACCAACCATAAGGAGAAAAAATAAATGCCAAGTTGGAAAAAAGTAATTACAAGTGGAAGTGCAGCTTCCCTTTCAAGTATCACTACATCTGGTGATGTAACCTCTGGTGGAACATTAACAATATCAGACTCAACACCAACATTAAATTTCTACGATACTGATGATTCAGCAATTAGAGGATTTATCCAATGGGACGGAACAGCAGGTTCAATCGACTCCGATTCAACACTAACTTTACGAGCAAACAATACATCTGGTGCAAGAATAGAATTAACAAGCGCAAATGGTATTACAAAATTTTACAATGGTTCTACTGCTTATGCACAACTTGATGGTACTGGAACAGACTTAGAATTAAAAAGTTTAGTGTCTAATGCATCATTTACTCTACGAGGAAATGATGGTGGTAGTGAAATTGATATGTTGGCATTTGATGTAGCCGGTGGTGGAGACGCAAGATTTAGACAAGATGTTATTGCATTCTATTCATCAGACAAAAGACTTAAAGACAATATCGTTCGTATAGAAAATCCATTAGAAAAGGTTGGTAAAATAGGTGGTTATACATTTGATTGGAACGACAATCAAGAAACTTATACAGGAAAAGATGTCGGTGTAATCGCACAAGAAATCCAAGAAGTTCTACCAGAACTCGTAACCGAAAGAGATAATGGATACTTAGCAGTCAAGTATGAAAAAATCGTTCCATTATTAATCGAATCAATCAAAGAATTAAAACAAGAAGTTGATGATATCAAACAAAAATGTGATTGTTTGAACAAATAGTTTTATATTTATTACTAAACAAAAACAGGAGTTATAATGGCAAAAAAATCTAAAACAATAAAATTCACAAAAACCGAAATGGAAGCATTGAATAATTTAAAAGGTGCTTATTCATTTATTGAATCTTCATTGGGTAATTTAGAAATTCAACGTTTAACAACTGAACAAGCATTAGAATCTATCGAAACTAAAAAAATTCGTTTAGAAGCTCAATATGTTCAAGAACAAGCAAATGAATCTAAATTACTTAGTCAATTAAATGAAAAGTATGGTGCAGGTAATTTAGACATAAATACTGGTGAATTTACACCATATAAGTAATTATTTTACCCAATCAAAGCATTTTGGGAGTTAAGGATTATATTTATAGTAGTATAATTATCCACAAGATAGTAAAAATAGGAGAAAGAAAATGGCCGAACGAATAGTAAGCCCTGGTGTTTTCACCAGAGAAAAAGATTTATCTTTCTTGCCTGAAGGAATAGGGGAAATTGGAGCAGCATTAATCGGACCAACAGATATGGGTCCAGCATTTGTTCCAACCGCAATTAGAAATTTAGGTGAGTTTGAGAAAATTTTCGGAAAAGAAAATCAAGATTTTTATGTTCCTTTCACTGCAAAACAATATTTGAAAAGTGCAGGAACCGTAACAATCGTGAGAGTTTTACATTTAGGAGGATATGCAAACGATAGTGTTGTGTTGACCATTAGTGGTTCACAAGGACACAAAGTCGCTGCAGTTCTAAAACCTTCAAGGGGTGCAACAGACCCAGACGCAGTAGATTTGACTGGTACTACAAGTGCTTCACTTAGTGTTCCAGGTGGAACCAAAGACTCATTTGTATTGAATGTTGATGCAAATAACGCAGGAAGTACATCAGCGTTTACATTATCATTTGATTCAAGTTCAGCAAACTACATAACAAAAGTATTTAGTGAAAATGCACAAGATACAAAACAACCACTTTATGTGTATTCTAATTTCCAAAACACAACAAATGCTGCATCAGCAGCTGACATTGTGAAAATAGCAGCAACTGGTAGTACGGTTCAAGAAGACGAGGCATTTAACTTTGACTTCAAAGTAGCACATACACCAGCTATTCAATCACAATTAGTAAATGGAGCAAGAACTTCATTGTTTAGAGTTGCTACATTAGCACACGGAACTAACCAGAATACTAAATATCGTATTGGTGTATCAAATGTTAAGAGAGCAGTTGATGTAGCCGGTAGTGATTATGGTTCGTTTGATTTACAAGTAATCGTAAATAACCCAGGTCAAAATGATGACGGAATCGTATTAGAAAACTTTTCTAATCTAAACCTTGACCCAGATTCTGATAACTATGTAGTTAGAAGAGTTGGTGATAGATTTATCACGATTGACTCAAATGGTAAGTTAACCACTAATGGTGATTATCCAAATGAATCATCTTACATTAGAATAACTGGTCCGACAATTACAAGTGTTTCAACAGAAGCATCTTCATTGAGAGACTTAGAAGCTATACCAGAGGAATTAGTTCCTATGGGATTTGGAGCAGTATTGCAACCAAACCTTATTCAAACAGTAAGTGCTTCATATAGTGGTTCACATTCGGACGCATCTATGCCAAGTGCTTCATATGTTGGAACAACAAGTGGTACTGGACAGAAAAACTCTCGTGGAACATACGACCAAAATGTATATTATGGTTTTGATTTCGCAAGTGTTGATAGTAAACAATACTTAGCACCATTACCAACAGGTGCAGTAGTCGGTAACAATATCACAATGAGTTTAGAAGACGCATTCGGTAATGACGACGCATCAACATTGGGAGCAACATACGCTAGTGGAACGCAAAACTTAGCATTAGGAGTTGCAGACCACAGACAATTGAAGTTTGCAGTTCCTTTCCAAGGTGGATTTGATGGTTCAGACCCAGCATTGGAAAACAAAAAAGGAACAGACATTACATCAACCAACACACAAGGATTTGATTTATCAAGTGCAAGTGCAAGTGGTTCAGTAGCATACAAAAGAGCTATAAATGCAGTGTCTAATCCAGATGAATTTGATATTAACTTGTTAGCAATTCCAGGTGCTATTCATCAATTACATTCAAGTGTAACAAACCATGCAATTGATAAGATTGAAGATAGAGCAGATTGTTTCTTTATCTTAGATGGTTCACAATACGGAAGAACAATACAAGGAGCTATTGATGATGTAAAAACATTAGATAGTAATTATGTAGCTACATATTATCCTTGGGTTAAGATTCTTGATGAGAACAAAAACAAACCTACTTGGGTTCCACCTTCAGTAGTTCTACCAGGTGTTTATTCAAACAATGATAGAATTGGACAAGAGTGGTTCGCACCAGCAGGATTGAATCGTGGTGGTTTAACAGAAGTATTAGAAGCACAAACAAGACTAAC
>JGI20152J14361_10002847_pt1 | contig 10062 bp, 9 predicted proteins | sample COG_02_FD_14361 | JGI IMG/M metagenome (IMG submission 14361)
GCAAAGCGCCGTGCTTCTGAGCGCTTCTCTTTGGTGAACTTGCCATGCTTGGTTCTAGCCTCTGTGAGTCGCGCAAGGCCGTCCTTGGTCCTCGGACCGGTACTCGCGCCTCCATGGAGCTTACAGCGGCCCACAGGGAGTCTAGCGGGGCGCTGGCATGGCGTGCCCCTGCGGGTCCGGGCCTCGCAACGAATACCCTGCCAGTTTGGGCCGTAAAGCCATGGTTTGGGATTAGCTTTCATTGTGCTCAACTATCATCGGTTTATGGGGTTTTATTATACCCCATCGTGGATGGCTTTACTAGGCATGCGTGACTTGGTCCTCGGACCGCGGCCCGAGCAAAACTAACCCAAGCTGATTGGGCGCAGGCAACGCTGTAGGCAGGGCATAGGTGCGTGCTCTATTGTCCGATAGAGCCCTGGTTCTTGGTTCCCGGTCTACGGGCCTAAGCAAGATGATTAAGAAACCCGGGCTCGTTTTAAAGTGCCGGAATCGAGAGCGTTTTGTCATACGGCAAGGCTACGAAACCGCCCTGCACGGCTCAAGCTCGTTTTGTCTGACAGTACCGAAAGAACCTATCCTAGTTTCTGCGATGGCGCTCAATCTCACTGGCAATTAGGGATTTGTAGAGCTCCCTGATCTGCATCATCACCGGGCGGCTACCATAGCCGATCTGCTTGCCATCAATCTCGGCCACCGGGGTTTGTGCTCCAAATGTACCAGTCAAAAACGCTTCGTCTGCGCCGTAGGCCTCGTAGAGTGAATAGTTCTTTTCAAAGATCGGAATGCCGTTGGAGCGACACAGATCAATGACCTTTTGCCGAGTCACACCGTTCATGCAATAATCGCCTGTCGAAGTCCAAACCTCGCCACGCCGGACAATGAAAAAGTTGCAAGCGTTGGTGGTATTTACGAAGCCATGTGGGTCAAGCATCAAGGCCTCATCAGCACCGGCCTGTTCAGCCTGGAGGCAGGCGATCACACAATTCAGCTTGGAATGACTGTTAAACTTTGGGTCCTGGCTGGTCGGAAGTCCGCGCACCTGCGGCACCGAAGCCAGGCGGATGCCCTGGCCTTGAACGATCTCGGAGGGCCTCGAATGTTCGACAATCGCGACCACCGTGGGACCAGATCGGCTGAGTTTTGGGTGCTGGAACGGTTTAGCTTTACGTCCCCGGGTGATCATCAGGCGGCAATGCGCATCAGTAGTTATGCCATTGGCCTGCGCTGTCTTGTCGAGCAGAGCCTTGANATCGTGTGGAGTAAGGCCGGGATCGAGCGAAACCGCTTTGAGCGAATTGAAAAGCCTGTCCATATGCTCGTCAAAAAACGCCCAGACTCCGTTATACAGGCGCATTCCTTCCCACATACCGTCGCCCAGCATGAAGCCCGAGTCATAGACCGACACCTTTGCATCGTCCTTACGAACTAGTTCGCCATTCACCCAGATGAGAATATCATCGTTGCGCGGATCGTCTTGAGCGTCATGGGTGGATTTAACTTCGATATTCACCTGTCTGCCTCCACGCTAGCATAAACGGAGTCCAGGCCTTTTTGCATATGTTCGCCAATGTGGTTCAAGATGGCCGCGCGATCGTCGCCTTGCATAAGGTCCACGTATTTATGGTTGGCGTCCATAAAAACGCCCGTGACACCGTGCTGACGATTGTGGATAGACATGTAGATCTGTACCAAAGGCACTAGCTTTTGCCAATGAGATTTCAGAAGGCTGTGACCGCTGAGTTCGTAGATCCAGGAATGAAGAGCAATCTCGCCATCTACGGCGGCGCTGACATCTTTTGCGGTTCTGGCCTGCTCAAGTCGGATTAGTCGGCGCCTAAGAATGTCAAGGGCTGCGTCAGTGCGCTTGTCCCAGGATTCCTCAATCGCGAACCGTTCCAATGTAGTGCGCATTGAGTAGAGTTCTGACAATTCGCGGCGCGAGACCGAGCGCACGCGCAGGCCCCTGTAGGCTTCTTTGACCAGCAACCCTTCCTCGGTGAGTTGCAGGATGGCTTCGCGCAAGGGCCCCCGGCTGATGTTCAAACGGCCAGCCAGATTGGTTTCTGTCAACTTCTCGCACGGCGCCAGATCACCCGCCATGATTTTGTCGCGCAGCATGTCGCGGACTTGTCCACTAATCGGTAAGGGGCGAATTTCGGTCAAAGTCATTTGGATTTCCTATATGACGTGGGGCGGTGTGATCCGCCCCACTGTTTGATTAACGCATGAATATCTGTTCCCGCTGGATTGGCGGGCTATCAGCCGGATCTACGCCAAAGTCCACAAGGAAATCGTCGTACCAACCCTGGATACGCCCCGTTTCGTACCAGTAGTGGCTGACAGTATCGAGCCAGTCACGGAAGGTTTTGTCATCCTCGCGCCGCATCCCGATATTTACCGGTGCGGTAAAGGCTGGCGTCGGTACCGAGATAACACCCGCACCCAGTTTTTGTCGCGCCGATAGAAGCGGCGGCAACATCAGCGAGACCGCATCAACCCGGCCCGATTGGAACGCGGCAATCGAGGCGGCGTTGTCAGGAAAACGCTGAATGTCGGCGTCCGGAACCATGCGGGTCAGGAACTGGTCCATCGAAGTGGCCTGCGGAACAGAAAAGCTTGTATCGCCCGAGTTCAGACCCGCCCAAGTGGACGCGTCCACACCATCGGCGGCCAAAACCGCTTGCGAAATGTAACCAACGGGATTGGTTGTGAAGTCGATTGTCCGCGCGCGTGATGCGGTTGGAGATAGAAAGTACATAAGGTCGATCTTGTCCGACTGAAGCGCAGCAATCGAAGTTCCCCAGGTGACTTCGACGGTCTCAAGTTCAACCTCAAGCGCCTCTGCCATTTTTTGACCCAGTGTGACGCCAAGTCCGCCGGTCCATTCGCCACTGCTAATATCCTTGGTGAACCAAGGTGGTGCCTGCGTAACACCTATCCGAAGGGTGCCACGTTCTTGGATGGCGTCCCAGGTTGATTGCGCCATGGCCCCCACAGTTGAAAGGGCGAGTACAGCTGTCGCGGCGACCACGCTGGCTATTGTTTTGAGCAAGTTCATTATCATTCTCCTTGTTTGTTAACTCAGTTGGGTAGTTTGAAAAGCGAGTGTCCATCGAGGAATTCGCGAACACGAGCCGTCTCTGGCGTTTTTAACACGTTTTGCGGTGCACCCTGTTCCAGGATTTGCCCATCATGCAAAAAGCAAACCTTGTTGGCCACATGATAGGCGAAGCCGATCTCGTGAGTGACGCAGACCATGGTCATGCCGTCTTCGGCTAATTGCCGCATGGTTTTCAGTACCTCCCCCACAAGTTCAGGGTCCAGCGCAGAGGTCACCTCATCGAATAGCATCACTTGAGGATCCATTGCCAAAGCACGCGCGATGGCGACACGTTGCTTCTGGCCGCCGGAAAGACGTGCGGGATATTCCAGCGCCTTTTCCGCCAGACCCACGCGGGTCAGTTGCGCCATGGCCTTATCCTTGGCTTCGGCTTTGGAACGGCCCAGTACAATCAACTGTCCTTCCATCACGTTTTCCAAAACTGTCATATGAGGGAACAGGTTGAAATGCTGGAAGACCATGCCAATCCTAGTGCGGAGCTTGCACAGGTCGGACTCGCGATACCGCATCCGGCCGCCTTGTTCGGTTCCGACCAGATCACCGTTGAGGCGCACCTGGCCTGACGTAGGTTCTTCCATGAAGTTTATGCAGCGCAGCAATGTAGACTTGCCGGAGCCACTGGACCCCAGAAGCACCACAGCCTCGCCTTGTGCAACGTCCAAGTTGATGCCCTTCAGCACCTCTAGTTCTATAAACCTTTTGTATAGTTTGCGTATTTCGATTGCGTTTGTCATGCGTCACTCTTTCCGAAGCGGCGTTCCAGCATGTAGGTCAATTGCACCAGGGGCAGCAGCACTACAAAGAAAACTAGTGCTACCACGGTGTAAGCCTCAATGGGATTAAATTCGTACGACGCGATCAGCTTGGCTTGTTGCAGCATCTCGGGATAGGCTACGATAGAGGCGAGTGTCGACATCTTGAACACCTCGATGCCCCGCGAGGTCAACGGCGGCAGCATGCGCTTAAGCGCTTGCGGCAGGATCACGCGGCGCATGGTCTGGGCGTAGGACATGCCAATCGCCTTTCCCGCCTCCCACTGCTCTCGCTCGATGGATTGGATGCCGCCGCGAAAAACCTCTGACGAAAAAGCGATGGTGTTCAGCGTGATCCCGAGGATCGCTGCCAGGAAGGGCGAGACCTCAATGCCTGTCAATACGGGCAGTGCGAAGAAGAACCAGATGATCTGCACCAGAACGGGCGTGTTGCGGAAAACCTCGACGTATAGCATCGCCGGATAGCTGACCCAGCGTGACTTCGAGTAGCGCAACATTCCTATGATTAGCCCACCACCGAGACCGAGAAAGGTGCAAATGATAAACAGCTTAATCGTACCCAGAAGGCCTATGGCAAGTACGTTCCAATAGGCGAAGACCGAAGTAAAGTTCCATGTGTATTCCATGGCTACCTCATCGTCCCTTCACCACTTTTGGCGAGGCGATATTCCAGAAGAATCGTGAGTTGCGAGAAGACGAGGATCAGGAAGAAGTACATCACCGCAACTATGGTGTAGACCTCGAGCGGACGAAAGGTTTTTGATGCCAATTCATTGGCCTGGAACATTAAATCAGCATAAGAGACGGTCGAAATTAGCGTCGTTGTCTTCAGAAGCTCAATGGAACGCTCTGCAAAAGCGGGGATCATGCGTTTGACCGCTTGCGGCAGTATGATCCGGCGCAGGCTTGATTTTTGCGTCATGCCGATGGCCTTCGCCGCCTCCCACTGGCCCTTGTCTATCGAGTTGATCCCACCTCGGAAGATCTCAGCGAAGAAAGCGGAGGATTGGATCGAAAAGGTCAGAACTGATGCCACAAAGGGCGTCATTTGTGCGCTAATGAGGATCGGCAAGGCGAAAAAAAACCAAAATAGCTGCACAAGTGGTGGTGTCGTTCGAAAGAATTCGATGAAGAATAAGCAGATCTGGCTGAGGACAGGGATCCGCGACATGCGACCGAGCGCCAAGCCAAGGCCAAGCGGGATCCCGAAAGCAAGCGCTAGGACAAACACCTGAAGGGTATTCCACAGACCCAGCATCAACAGATCCATGTCTGCCAAGGTCGCTGCAAAATCCCATTCGTGCACGATACACCTACCTTTCGATTGTTATGGGAGTTCAACTTGACATAAATTTGTTAATTGTCAACAATCCAGGAAACTGGGGGAGATCGTAACGTGGATAGTCCAAACATTCTGTTCATCATGGCAGATCAGATGTCTGCCAAAGCGCTTCCGTTTTATGGCCACCCAATTGTCAAGGCGCCTACGCTAACACGGCTTGCCCGCGAAGGTGTGGTGTTTGAGAACGCCTACTGCAACTCTCCACTTTGCGGCCCCTCACGGACCTCAATGATGACCGGGCTCCTGCCCTCAAAAGCTGGAGGTTTCGACAATGCGCATGACTTCTCGGCTGCACTTCCAACTTTTGCACATTATCTGCGCCTCGGTGGATATCTGACCTGCCTGTCGGGCAAGATGCACTTCACCGGTCCCGACCAGTTACACGGATACGAGGAGCGATTGACCACCGACATCTATCCCTCTGATTTTGGATGGACTCCAAACTGGTGCGAGCCTGATGCAAAAGTCACATTTCAAGATATGACCAATGTTCTCGAAACTGGCCCATGCCTACGGTCCTTACAAATCGACTATGACGACGAAGTAGCGACGAAAGCCTGTAGATGGCTATACGATCGCGCGCGCACTGAAAGTACACAGCCTTTCATGCTGACTGTGTCCTTTACGTCTCCTCATGATCCTTATGTCGCACGGCCCGAATATTGGGACCTTTACACGGATGATGAGATTGATTTACCTGCAGTGCCACCAATCCCAGCAGAAGACATGGATGCGCACAGCAAAAGGATCCACTCCCACTATTCGATTGGCGAAGCTAACATAGACGACGACATCATTCGCAGAGCACGGCACGGATACTATGCATCCATTGAATATATTGACGCCAAGGTAGCAGCTTTAATGCATGTGCTCGAAGAAACTGGGCTGTCAGAGACCACGATCGTGGTCTTTGCCTCAGACCACGGCGACATGATGGGTGAGCGAGGGCTACACTATAAAAAGACGTTTTTTGAATGGTCAACCCGGGTTCCATTGATTTTTTGGGCAGGTGATCGGCTCAATCCACACTGCGTAAATGAGACGGTATCACTATTGGATATTCTGCCGACGTTCGCAGATTTCGCTGGCACATCGAAAGATGTTATCGAGACCGATGGTACCTCTTTGATACCGTTACTTAATCGGGAACCTATAGAACCGCGGGCAGTTCCTGGAGAGCTCCTATCAGAAGGTATTTTTGAGCCTACTTTTATGCTACTTCGCGGGCGGGTAAAGTTGTTTTATAGCGAGATTGACCCCCCCCTTTTGTTCGACCTTGACTCAGACCCTGATGAGCTTACCAATGTCTCGCATCATCCAGCTTATGCCGAAACTCTTGACGCGATGCTGTCAGAGGCCCGAGCGTTATGGGATGCAAAAGCCTTGAGAGAGCGCATAATCAAGGACCAGAACCGGCGACGTTTGATTAATCGTAGTCACAAAATTGGATCCGCTCCAGTTTGGGACTATCAGCCATATGAAGACGCATCCAAGCAATACGTCCGCGCTGGAAAGTGGACTACAGAGGTCGAAGCCAAAGCTCATCTGGATACACTCGGACGACGCAAATAACAGATCCAGTTGGATTGGTAGTCCGTTGTGCTTATTGCGGCGAAAGCCACCCGGGCGGGTGTTTGCAGGCTTTGCCTGTAACGGCCGCTTCTGCGCAATCTCTCAGGCTGCCAAAACGCACGGTTCGCCCACAGAGCCCCGGCGCATAATGCGCGTATTTCCCCGAGTTTGTCATAAGATTGCGCGCCATTGTTGGAAAAATAGGCTCTGTGATTGAACACCAGCAGAGATCTGGAATGACCTTTACACCGCAAACCTCCAGTTGCTGGACCAAACCGGCCTCGGTCGCTTGTTTCAGGATGCTACGCCCAAGGGTCACGATCACATCAGTCCCAAGGCACCTAGATCGGCCCCCTAAAAATTCGCAAAACTTTGCGACCTCGTCATACGAGGCATGCGGACTGCCGATAGCCACAAGTTCAACGGCTTCAGGGCCTGAATTAAGGCTAGTCCAGGCCTCAACCAAGTCAGGCGGTGAAATACTGACGCTCTCCGCACCAGCTGTCAGCGGCAATTCTGCCTCTGGCGTAACGCCGGCCACATGCAGCATTGGCGACGCTGAGGTCGTCCCAAAAGCAGCACAAAGTGCGCGCAGATCATCGTGAGACGGTTCATGATGTGCCAAGCCTCTCAATAAAGGAACCCGATCAGGGGATAGACGTCCTGCGATCCAACCCAGTAAAGGCCAAAGGCTGTCATCGTGGTGCTCCGGGACCCAACAATCAATTGCCAAGGATGGTCGTCGACATTCCACGTTGTACATGCCTGTATCGGGTGCGCGCCCGATTATAGCCACGAATAGGTCCAAATAATCCGGCAGCTTCGCTGTTTGCGCGCCCAAGACAGAATTTGCAAAAATGACCGCGTTCGATTCCGACCAACCGATAATTTCACCCAATTGCGGCACATCATCAAGGAGGTAAGGCGCACAGGTAAAAGTCGGCTGCGCTCCCATTTTTACATACGCATCCGCCAACCGACTGGCTGCATTTTCAAACGACGTTGGCAAGCCATATGATGCGCTATTTTCTCGGTCGACAGAGATCGCGTTGATGGTGGTCGGGATTTGCACTTTTGCACCAAGTTCTGCCATACGTTCGGCGAAAATTAAATTGGCATCATGGGCCAGAATACAGCCATCGATGTGGCCGCGTGTAACATCCGTCAATCGCTCGGCACCCAGAGCAACCGCCATGATACAGATTACCTCCATTGCCAAGGTGGTCGGGTCCGTTGGGTCGCCAGATAATCGCAACTTGTCTAGGGGCGAAAGCTTTAAATCAAATTTTTGTAAAGGCCGAAGAGTACATTTATTCTTTCTAAAAAAAAGTACGTTTTCTCGGATTGTCGCTTCTGGCACTTGAGACAAAGCATCAAATTCCTCGCTCTCAAGATGCGCTACAGCAATCGTTTTATCAAAAAAGCGTGCAGCAATCACCGCGCCGAGTGTCAGAGTTTCTTCAGCCATGGAAAAAATAAGCGCCGCAGGGGCGCGTCCGTTCAGCACGAGCTCCAGCAAAACCCCACTACCCGAACACGAGCCACGACTAGTTGGCATGACCAAGATTTTCCCTGCTATTTCATGGCCATACCATGGATGGTGAACATCGACAACTCGTCCGGTGAGGGGATCAACGCCACCCCAAAAACTCAGACCTTCATCAGAGTACAAAACGTCGCCAGTGGCTTCCGCTTGCACAATAAATTTCGACATTCTGCTCTCACCTTTCAAAAGAAATATGATTGGGTTTGATTGGGTTGTCGAGCACTATCACTATGCTAAAAATGGTTCGAAATTAGTGATGTATCCAAATATGAAGAACGAAGAGACAGCCAGGGGGCCGTCAGACAAATGAGACTCGGATCGGATTGCTAACACAACCGAAGTCTACACGCTAAATAATTGACGCCACTCAGCGAAAGTAGCGGCGCGGCTCAGCTTGAGATAGATACGTGAACAGAGGTGGTGTTCCTGCAAGTCCGTAAAGCCAACCTACCCCCACATCCAGCCTGTTTAGCGCCTTGAGCGGACTTAGGAGGCTTCAGCACGCAAACAGCTACTTAACCGCGTGGCACAGCAAACACTTTTAGCTAAAATCAGGCATTCAAAGAAAATTTTTTGTTAAGTTTTTGCACCAACAAAGCCGTGATTAGCCCAAGTAATGATGAAGCCCACATAAGTATTAGCAAGGGCATCTCAGTACTTCCAGGAGCTAGTACTAGCCCAGCTAAAGTTGAAAGACCCGCACCTCCAGCTATCGATATTGAGCCGCCTAAACCAGAGGCTGCGCCTGCTAAATGGGGACGCACTGACAACATCCCAGCAGTTGCGTTTGGAAGGCACAATCCATTGCCGAAACCCACAAAAATCAAACAGCCAAAAAAGCTCATCGCACTAGACTGCCCAAAAAAAGACAACAACATCGATAAAGACATGCCAATAAATATCGCAATCAGGCCGATTAAGATCATATAATCAATACTTAATCTTAATGAGTAACGGCCTGAAATAAAATTACCTACAAAATATCCAATAGCGGGCGTACCGAAATAAAGACCTAATTTTTCGGGACTTAGGTTGAATACGTCTGAACCCACAAACGGTCCACCACCAAGATACGCAAAATATGCGCCAGCAGCAAAAGCTGATGTCAAACAATAACCCCAGAAGCGTCTAGAGGCCAGCAGTTCAGGGTATTCCTTGATTTGTTTATGCCACCCGATTGTGCTCGATGGTGCTGTTTCACCTTGGTCAAAATATGTCACAATCCATACTATGAGCCCTACGCCACCTATCATCCAAAAATTTGATTTCCATCCAAACCAACTATCTAGAAATCCTCCCAAGGCAGGGGCAACCATTGGTGTGATCGCCATCCCCATCGCGATATAGGCTATTTTTGAGGCGGATGCTTGAGTGTCACTAGTGTCACGCACGATTGCACGAGATAAGACCATTCCACATGCAGCAAAGGCTTGAACAGCGCGCAAAGTCATAAAAACAGCTGTGTTTTGTGCAAATATACATGCAAAACTAGCAAAAATGAAAATACTAAGAGACCACAACAAAACCGGCCTGCGGCCTATTTTGTCGGACAACGGTCCAACTAAAATTTGTATAACTGCGCTTGAACCCAAATAAATTGCGACAGATACCCCCATAATCGCAACCGTAGTGTCAAAATGAACAGCCATAGCTGGTAGGCTCGGCAAAAAACTATTCATCGCAAGCATGGAAATGCTGGCTAGAA
>JGI20152J14361_10002851_pt1 | contig 10047 bp, 10 predicted proteins | sample COG_02_FD_14361 | JGI IMG/M metagenome (IMG submission 14361)
ATTTTAAATCTTGACAGAGAATTTCTTATTTATCTAAACAATCTTGGCTCAAACAATTGGGACCTTCTGTGGTTGACATTAACAAATAAATTAACATATTTTCCATTTTTTCTATTTGTTATCTATTTAATTTTTAAAAATTTCTCAATAAAACAATCATTATTTATTTTACTATCTATTGCAATGTTAATATTACTTACAGATCAATTCACCAATGTTATAAAAGATTCTTTTCAAAGACTTCGCCCTTGTCGTGATGATACTTTAAACTTTTTATTAAGATCTATTGAAGTAAGATGTGGAAAGTATGGTTTTTTCTCGGCTCACGCCTCAAACTCTATTGCTGTTTCTGTTTTTTTATTCAAACTATTTAGTAATAATAATTATACAGTTTTAAATTATTTTCTATTATTATGGGTTATTGTGTTTTCTTACAGCAGAATTTACCTTGGAGTACACTATCCTTTGGATATAATTTTCGGATTAATTGTCGGGTTTGTATTTGGAATATTGAGTTATAAAATAGCAGAAAAACTTATTTTAATTAGGGGTAAATAAGTGATAGTATGTTATAAGTCTACTTTTTTTGCTTGTAGAATTTAAATCATGCTTAGAAATTAACTCAATTGTATAATTTAATTTATTTATTAATTGTATCCTTTGTCGATATAGGATCTTTTGTAAGCATACCAAATTTTTTTCTATTTTGGGTTATTTTTCTTAATTCTAGATCATTTAAGCGAGTAATTTTTTTTCCAAAATCCCATATTATCTCAGGTGATATTAAATAATTTGTATAAAATTCTAATTCATCTGAGTTTAAATTCTTCACTGACTTATAATCTTTATTTGTTTTTAATATTAATGTTGGAGAATTTGAAATAGATAAAATTATAATTAAGAGACTAATTATATTAATTTTTTTAATTGTTAAAAATTTTATATTAATTAACTTTAAAAGGATCAATGGGCTTAATATAGAGAGGATTATATCTATAAAATTAATTGATAAGTTAAAAATATAAAGTTTCACAATTATAAATGATAACCCAATAGAACATATAAGTAAATAATGTACAAAAAGAAAAATTTTTGCACTTTTATTTTTATTGTATTCACTAATTAAGTACCTGTAAATAAATCCAATGTTCAATGCAAATGGAATAAGAACTGGCATTAAATATCTAGGTTTTTTTTCTGGTATTAAGGATAATAATATTACTCCTATCACTGTCCATAAAAATGTAAATTTATATTCTTTATAGCTTTTTATTTTATGTTTATAATATGGGTAGCTTTAGGCTTATTAATCCAATTATTGCCCAAACACCAGATTGAATAAAGAAGCTCCAATAATAGTAAAATGGTCTAATATTGTAATTTGTCCAGTTTAAAGTTTCTTTTCTTGTTGTAGAAATTAAATTTTCAGAATCTTGAAATAATAGCATTATATACCATGAAGATCCNATTAATATTCCTGCTATTATGATTGGTAGTATTCTAGCTAATTTTTTCCCAATTGATATTGGATATGAAATAAAGTATGAAATTAGAAATGGAATTAATAATGCATAGACTGAGACTGGCCCTTTTGATAAAAAAGAGCAAGATACAAGTAGAATAATCAAAAGTATTTCTTTGAAGTAATACTTTTGATTATTTAAATTTTTATAAATAAAGTAAATGGCTAAATACATAAATGAATGACTAAATATATCCCATGGAGCCTCTATAATTATAGCAATAGTATAAAATGAAGTAATTGCAATAAAAGAATTTACAATACTGTAAATTTTATTTTTTAGTAATTCTAAGCTAAAGTAATAGGTAGTAATTCCTACAAGGGCCAAACATAAAAATCCTGGAATTCTAAAGAAGTATAGTGTTTTTGTTCCAGCAATTAATGTGGAAATAGCAGATATCCAAGTAGGTAGAGGAGGTTTTTGATATCTTGGTTCACCATTAAATGTTGGCATGAGCCAATTATTTTCAAGAAGCATTTCCCTGGCGGTAACAAAATTTCTTGCTTCCATAATAGTTATATCAACAAGATTAATATTTACTGTGAAGATTAGACATACAATGACAATTATAAAAATCACAAATGAATTCGAGATATTTTTTGATATATCCATCTAATTAAATTTAAAATATATGTAAATATTTCTTGCATATATGATAGTGCCAATAATATGACCTAAAACAGCACTGGATCTAATCTAAAAATAGCATATATTAAAATCAATATTGATCCGCTTATACTTAATAACCAAAACCCAAGCGGAAGACTAGATTCTTTTTTGTTTTCTGAATATATCCATTGAAAAATAAATCTGAAGGTAAAAATCAGTTGAGATGTAATACCTAAGCTAAAGAGCCAACTAGGAATGTTAGTCTCTCTGATTAAAATATCCAAGTCAATTACGTTGTTATTGTAATAGTAAAAAATGATATAGACTGGAAATGTCAAAAATAAAAATCTTATGAAGAAATTTAATTTACTCCATTCTCCTTGTAATTGTAAATTTCTTATGTAAATAAAATAAGTCAGTGATTGCCCAAGCATAATTGCAAAATCGTCCCTTAGGTACCCATATATAAATAATAAAAAGGATCCTAATAGGCTTAAAATCCAAAAAACAGAGGGGGTTATTATTTTATTTTCTTTTTCTGAATAAAACCATTGAATTATTAATCTTGAAGAAAATAATAATTGAGCCGAAAAGCCTATTAGATAAAGAATAATGTTATTCATTTTTCTTTATTTGATAATTTATGTACTTCTTTTTCATCCATAAGTAGGCAAAACAATCCATAAGTGGACCAAATAAACGATTGAAAAAACCAAATTTAGCTTTTCCAGCTATTCTAGGATAATGCCTGACTGGAACTTGATGAATTTTACCTCCTTGAAGCAAAATCATAGCAGGTAAAAATCTATGAATTCCTTTAAACATTGGAATTTTTTTTGCAAACTGGTTTTAATGATCTTTAATGGACAACCAGTATCGTCCATATTGTCATTTGTAAAGATTCTTCTAATTGAGTTAGCAATGAATGAAGAGATATTTTTTATTAATGAATCTTTTCTTTTGGTTCTAACTCCTGTTACTAAATCATATTTATCAATTTTATTTAATAATAAATTAAAATCTTCAGGATCGGTTTGTAGATCCGCATCAATATAACCAACTAGGCTTGTATTTGTGTAATCGAAACCAGCCTTTATAGCAGCACTCAATCCTGTATTTTTTTTAAAACTTAAGTAACTAAACTTATCATTTGAACGACAATGACTATGTATTAATTTTTCACTATTATCATTAGACCCATCGTTAATTAATAATATTTGCGTTTCAACTATTGATTTTTTTACAAAGGAATTAAGCTCTTTACAAAGTCTTTCAATATTTTGTTCTTCATTATAAATTGGAACTACAATAGTTAAGGATTCTTTCATCTTATGTACCATTTTTAATAATTTTTTCAGCAGCAGCTAGAACAGTGGTTTTATTTTTCTTTAACAATTCTATTTGATTATCAATTTCAATCACTGTTTTACTATCATTGTAAAAATCATCTTGAATTCTATTATTAATAGTCTGCATTAACCAATTCTTTTTTTGATTATTTCTATTTTTTAAAAAGTATCCATTTTTCTTTGTCAGTTTAAAATAATCACAGATATCTTTCCATATTTCTTCAATTCCATTATTGTTAATAGAGCTACATGTAGTAACCTTAGGTTTCCATTTGGATAACTTGACAGGGTAAAGGCTTAGTGCCAAACTAAATTCAGATTGTGCTTGATTTGCAGCACTAATATTATCTCCATCTGACTTATTTATAATAATTGAATCTGCCATCTCAATTATTCCTCGCTTAATTCCCTGAAGTTCATCACCAGCTCCTGCTAATTTTAATAATAAAAAATAATCAACCATTTCATAAACACTTGTTTCACTCTGACCAACACCAACAGTTTCTATCAATATAATGTCATAACCAGCTGACTCACATAAAATTATGGACTCCCTAGTCTTATTTGAAACCCCTCCGAGCTCGTTTCCAGCTGGACTTGGACGAATATATACACTTGGGTCTTTGACTAAATTTTTCATTCTAGTTTTATCTCCAAGAATACTACCTCTAGTTATTGAACTGGAAGGGTCAACAGCTAAAACTGCTACTTTTTTTTCTAATTTAGATAAGTATGTCCCCAAAGCTTCAATAAAAGTGCTTTTTCCAACTCCTGGAACACCAGTTATCCCAATTCTAATTGAAGTTTTTTTATTCTTAGATAGACACTCTTTTAGAATATTATTTGCTAGTTTTCTATCGCTATTTTTTTTACTTTCTATTAGTGTTATTGCCCTACTCAGAGATACAGTATCTCCATTAAGAATATTATTTATTAGATTTTTTTGATTTAAAGTTCTTGTATTAGATATATTAACCAATGTATTATTTTAATAATTGTTAATAATTTAACTAATTTTTATTAAAAATAACCCATTCTCCTTTAACAATCAGTGGTTCGGCTTGTTTGAACTTAACTTGTTTACTTTCCCCAGTTTTAATATTTTTTATAAATACTTTGTCATTCCTCCCAATTTTTGGTTGATCTCTAATGATAGTTTCAACTCTTTCTCTATTACTTCCTTGATTGTTTCCAGCTGCTTTGTTTCTTGCACTCAGCTCATCCATATTAGGAATTTCTTCCTTAGAGGTTTTTAGGGCAGTTTTTTTTCTTGATCTAGCTTCAGTTATATTATTTGTATTTTCTCTTGGGATCTCTCCTTTAAATAAAAATGATAAGATATCTTTATTTACTTGGTTAATCATAGCTTTAAATAGCTCAAATGACTCAAATTTGTAAATAAGTAATGGATCTTTTTGTTCATGAACCGCTAATTGAACAGATTGTTTTAATTCATCCATTTTTCTCAAATGAGTTTTCCAAGAATCGTCTATTATTGCTAAAGAAATATTTTTTTCAAAATCTTTAACAAGTTGCTCTCCTTTTGAATTATAAGCCTTTTCTAAATCAGTTATAACTTGAAGAGTTTTAATTCCATCTGTAAAAGGAACAACTATTCTTTTAAACTTATCTTTTTGGGTTTCGTAAACATTTTTTATTACTGGAAATGCTAATACAGCACTCTCTTGGATTTTTTCTAAATAATGTTTTAATGCAGCATTGTATATTTGGTCTGTAATTTCCTCCGCAGACATTGAAGAAAATTGCTCATTTGATATATTTGTTTTGAAAGAAAAGTATCTAATTAATTCAAATTCAAAATTTTTATAATCATTTTCTAATTTATTATTTTCAACTATGATTTCAGTAGTATCGTAAATCATATTAGCAATATCAACTTTTAATCTATCTCCAAATAAAGCATTGTATCTTCTTTTATAAATAACCTCTCTCTGAGCACTCATTACATCATCATATTCTAAAAGTCTCTTTCGAATTCCGAAATTGTTTTCCTCAACTTTTTTCTGTGCTCTTTCAATTGACTTGGTGATCATCGAGTGCTGTATCACTTCACCCTCTTCTAGACCCATTCTATCCATCAATTTAGCGATTTTATCACTTCCGAATAATCTCATTAAATTATCCTCTAATGAAACATAAAATTGAGAGCTACCTGGATCTCCTTGTCTACCTGCTCTACCTCTTAGTTGTCTATCGACTCTTCTAGAGTCATGACGCTCAGTACCAATTATTGCCAATCCTCCATTATTCTTAACCTGTTCTGATAATTTAATATCAGTACCTCTACCTGCCATGTTAGTAGCTATAGTTACTTGTCCAGGATTACCAGCTTGAGAAACAATATCTGCCTCTTTTTTGTGTAATTTTGCATTTAAAATATTATGAGGTACATTTCTTATTCCTAACATTTTACCTAAAACTTCACTAATTTCAACTGATGTTGTACCAATAAGTATAGGTCTACCTTCTTTGGATAGTTTTGTTACCTCATCAATAACACCATTATACTTTTCTCTTTTAGTTTTATAAATCAAATCCTCTCTATCGTCTCTAGCAATTGGCCTGTTTGTAGGTATTTCAACAACATCCAATTTATATATTTCCCATAATTCCCCAGCTTCTGTGACGGCTGTACCAGTCATTCCAGAAAGCTTTTTATACATTCGGAAATAGTTTTGTAGAGTGATCGTAGCAAATGTTTGAGTAGCAGCTTCGATTTTTACATTTTCTTTAGCTTCTATAGCTTGGTGTAATCCATCACTGTATCTTCTTCCATCCATTATCCTACCAGTCTGCTCATCTACAATCATAACCTTATTTTCCATAACAACATACTGAGTGTCTTTCTCAAATAATGCATATGCTTTTAATAATTGACTAAGAGTATGGATTCTTTCAGATTTAATTCCAAAATCACGATAAAGACTCTCCTTAAGACTAGCTTCTTTTTTAGCTTCAAAATTTTGTGATTCAATTTTTGATACCTCAATGCCTATTTCTGGCATAATAAAAAAGTTAGGATCATCTTTTCCTGACAAAAACTCAATTCCCTTGTCAGTTAGATCAATTTGATTATTTTTTTCATCAATTACGTAATATAGTTCTTTGTCTATTTTAGGCATTTCCCTATTATTATCTTGCATATAAAAGTTCTCAGTTTTTTGAAGTAACTGTTTTACTCCCTTCTTCACTTAGAAATTTTATTAATGCTTTATTTTTAGGAATACCCCTATACACTCTTAGTAAATTGAATGAACCTTCTTCTTCGTCTCCATCCAAAATCATTTTTTTTGCTTCTGATAATAAACTAGTCAAATATTTTCTTTGAACAGAAACGATACTTTCAATTTTTGGTTTTAATTCATTAAATTCATGAACATCTCCTTTTGGTGTTGCTCCTGAAATTATTAATGGAGTTCTTGCATCATCCACTAAAACTGAATCAACTTCATCAACAATTGCATAATTGTGTGGTCTTTGAACTAAATCATCAGGGGAATTAGCCATGTTGTCTCTTAAATAATCAAATCCAAATTCATTATTTGTGCCAAATGTAATGTCAGCTTGGTATGCTTTTTTTCTTTCTTCAGAATTAGGCTTATAATAATCAATACAGTCAACACTTAAGCCGTGAAACTCGTATATTGGAGCCATCCACGCACTATCTCTTTTAGCTAAGTAATCATTTACAGTAACCAAGTGGACCCCTTTTCCTGAAAGAGCATTTAAGTAGACTGGAAGTGTAGCTACTAAGGTTTTACCTTCACCAGTTTGCATTTCAGCAATTTTTCCTTGGTGCATAGCAATACCTCCAATAAGTTGAACATCATAATGTACCATGTCCCAAGTGATTGGTTTTCCTGCTGCATCCCATGAATTATTCCAAATTGCATAATCATTATCTAGATTGACGTAGTCTCTAGTTCCAGAAATTTCTCTATCAAAGTTGTTAGCTTTAACTTTTATTTGTTTACTATTTTTAAATCGTTTAGCAGTTTCTTTAATTACTGCATATGCTTCTGGCAAAATCTCATTTAAAGTTTTCTCTGTTAAAAGATATATTTCGTCCTTTAATTTGTCAATCTCATTGTATAAGTTTTCCTTTTTGTCAAAATCTTGAGTTAAATCAACTTCAGATTCTAATTTGACAATTTGATCATTAAGAGATTTGGAAGAATCATTAATTAAAGATTTAAAATCTTGAGTTTTATTTCTTAATTCGTCGTTAGAAAGCAAAGACACTTTTTCATCTAAAGAAATTATTGATTTAACAACAGGGGAAATCTTTTTAACATCTTGTTTAGATTTATCACCTACGAAAATTTTAAGTATTGAATTTAAAAAACTCATAATTTTTTTTAATAGAATTCAAAGATACAATATGTAGCTTTTCTTTTGAAGAAAATGATTAAATAAAAAAAGCCTCGTAAGAGACTTTTTTTTAGTATTCATCTTCATTCCAAAGATAATCTTCATCTGTTGGGTAGTCTGGCCAAATCTCTTGAATTGATTCATAAAGATCACCTTCATCTTCAATTGATTGAAGATTTTCAACAACTTCTAACGGAGAGCCAGTTCTAATAGAATAATCAATTAACTCATCTTTTGTTGCCGGCCAAGGTGCATCACTTAAAAAAGATGCTAATTCTAGTGTCCAATACATAATATATCATTTAGTATTTTGCAAAAATAAATTTTTAATAGAATTACACAAATTATTTTAATATTATTTCACAATTACTTGTTAACCCACTTAATTTCCTGAGTATTTGTGTCTAAACTAATCTTTCTAGATAAAACAAATAAATAGTCAGAAAGTCTATTTAAATATATTAAAATGTCATTATTTAATTCAAATTGTTTCGCAAACTTGATACATTTTCTTTCAGCTCTTCTGCAAATACTTCTAGATATATGACAAGTAGAAACTGTTACATGACCTCCAGGAATAATAAAGTTGGTCATTTTAGGTAGGCTTAAATCAATTTCATCTATTTTNTTCTCNATTAANATAATTTTGTTTTGTGAAAAATCAATGCGCTCTTCATTACTTTTTTTTGAATAATCTANAGCTAATAAAGAGCCAATTATAAATAAATCTTTTTGAATATTTAAAATAAAACTTTTATCACTTTCTTTAGAGCAATAATCTCTTAATAATCCTAGGTTAGAATTTAATTCATCAATTGTTCCGTATGCATCAATTTGAATATCGTCCTTACTAACTCTTTTTCCTCCAATCAAAGAAGTTTTTCCTTTATCACCACTTTTAGTGTAAATTTTCATGACTTTATTTTAAAGATATTTAAATATACAATTTATTATAATCTAATCTGATAATCTTGTTTTTGTAGATTTTTACTTTTGTTAATAACTAATCCAAAATAATAAAAATCTAAACTTACTTTAATTTTATTATCTAGGATTATTTTTTTCCAAAGATAATATTCATTTTTCTTTCTTATGTTTTTTATGATTATAATTCTGTCTCCTTTTAATACAAACTCACTGATGTTAACAGATAATATATTATCAATATAATTCACTTCAAATTCATCTAGATATATATCTCTAATGCTTTTTTCTAAGATAGACAGATCTTTTAAAATAAGTTTTTTATCTAATTTGTAAATACACTCGATTAAGAGCTTAAAAACTATTGGAGAATGTACAGAGTATTGATCAATAGAACTAACAAAAAAAGAAACATATCTAAATACTTTGTAGATCATCATGTTTTGAATAATACTTAATAAGTTGTAAATATCTAAAAGCTAAAAAAATAAAAAACGGATATAAACTAATATTAAAAACTTGAACATTTGTTATTGAATGTAGCACAATTAGAGCTAATGAAAGTAATAATAATTTTAGTAAAGCTATTTTCCACTTTTTATTAATAGACTTAAATATTAAAATTATATTTAATGGATTAGCCCAAAGTAAATTGTAATTGTATGCAGAAGTGAAATGATCAGTGAAGAACCATAAAAATAAAAGTAAAAAACCAATTGCTGAAGTTATAATGTGAGTTGATTGCAATATTAGGTGTATGACTTTATTATTAAGATCTCTTGAACTTAAAAATAACAAGAAACTAGATATGATTATAAAAATAAATAAAGGAGAATAAAATAAATTGTTACTATTTAAATTTTGAAATTCTTTATTCTCATAATTTATAAAATTATTTTTTTTTACAAGTTTTATTTTATTGCTAAGATCTGGATGTTTATAGTATGATGAATTTAAATACTCAAATAAATATTCAGGTAAGAAAGTGTTTTTTTTTACATCTATTTCTTGGTCTATATATGAGCCTAGGCATATGTCAATCCCTAATGAGCCCCAGCTATTTTTGTTGATGTTTTCATATATCAAATTTCTGTAGGTGTTTTTACCTTTGTTTTCAACAATGTAGTCGTTTTCATAGTCATAATCAATTAATGACTCATCAATTATATCTTTAATTATTGTTGAACAATTATTTGAAAAATAATCATAGCGATAGTTTTTGTTTTCAGGTTTTGAGTTAAAAATTAGTC
>JGI20152J14361_10002852_pt1 | contig 10038 bp, 20 predicted proteins | sample COG_02_FD_14361 | JGI IMG/M metagenome (IMG submission 14361)
AATGATTGCCCAACTTCTCCTCGCAAAATGCGTTTGGTTGCAGACCAAATTCGTGGCGTAGAGGTAGAGAAGGCATTGGCCATTCTTAAGTACAGCCCAAAAGATGCATCTAATCGTTTAGAGAAATTGCTATTAAGCGCTATCGCGAACTGGCAAGCAAAAAACGAGGGTGCAGATCTTGAAGAAGCTGGTTTGATAGTTAAAGAGATTAGTGTAGATAGTGGTCGTATGCTTAAGCGCATCCAAGCCGCTCCACAGGGTCGCGCGCACCGCATTCGCAAGCGTAGCAACCACGTGACGCTAATCGTTGGTAGTAAAGAATCTTAAAAAGGGAAGAATGGGACAAAAAACCAACCCTATTGGTAATAGATTAGGAATCATCCGTGGCTGGGATAGCCAGTGGTACGGAGGTCGTAACTATGGTGATAAAATCGCCGAGGATGCCAAGATTAGAAATTACATGTATGCTCGTCTTTCGAAGGCAAGTATTAGCCGTATCATCATAGAGCGCACATTGCGTTTGGTTACTGTTACAATTACAACGGCACGTCCGGGAGTAATTATCGGTAAAGGTGGACAAGAGGTTGATAAGCTTAAGGAAGAGTTGAAAAAACTTACCGGCAAGGAAGTTCAAATCAACATCTACGAGATTAAGCGTCCAGAATTAGATGCTAAACTTGTGGCAGACTCTATTGCTCGTCAGATTGAAGGCCGTGTTAGTCACCGTCGCGCAATCAAAATGGCAATTTCTGCAGCAATGCGCATGGGTGCAGAAGGTATCAAGGTGTTGATTTCGGGTCGTGTAAACGGTGCGGAAATGGCACGTTCAGAAATGTACAAGGATGGTCGTACACCGTTGAGTACTTTCCGTGCAGATATCGATTACCATTTAAGTGAAGCACATACCACTTATGGCCGTTTAGGCATTAAGGTGTGGATCATGAAAGGTGAAGTTTATGGCAAGCGAGATCTAAGCAACCAATTGGGTTCTACCAAGCCAGGTGGTCGTGGTGGTCGTGCTAAGCGTACTAACCGTAAATAACTTTTAGAGATGTTACAGCCAAAACGCACAAAACACAGAAAAGTCTTTAAAGGCAAAATGAAAGGTAACTCACAGCGCGGTGCACAGTTGGTATTCGGCGCTTACGGTTTAAAGTCATTAGATTCAAAATGGGTCACTGCACGTCAGATAGAAGCTGCACGTATCGCTGCAACGCGTTATATGAAGCGTGAAGGTCAGATGTGGATCCGTATTTTCCCTGACAAGCCAATAACGAAGAAGCCTCTAGAGGTTCGTATGGGTAAGGGTAAAGGTGGTGTTGAATATTACGCTGCAGTTGTTAAGCCAGGACGTATCATGTTCGAAATCGATGGTATTCCCTTCGATATCGCTCAAGAAGCTTTGCGTCTAGCTGCACAGAAGTTGCCAGTTCGCACCAAGTTCATAGTACGTAGAGATTTGCAAGAGTAAAAGTCATGAAGTACACTGAGATAAAAGAATTGGCTACTGCGAAATTAGCAGAGCGTTTGGCTGAGGAGAAGGCCAACTATATGAGCATGAAGTTGACACACAGCTTAAGCCCATTAGAAAACCCTATGCAAATTAAAGTTGCTAGAAAAAATATTGCTCGTTTGAGCACTGAATTGAGTACTCGCTCAACTGAAGAATAAGAGTATCATGGAAAACACAAGAAACTTGCGTAAAGAGCGTGTCGGCGTAGTAGCGAGCAACAAGATGGATAAGTCTGTTGTAGTGAAGGTTGAGCGCAAAGTAAAGCACCCTAAGTATGGGAAGTTTGTGAAGTTTACGAGCAAATTCCACGCTCATGACGAGACAAATGACTGCAACACGGGTGATACTGTAAGAATTATGGAAACTCGTCCATTATCCAAGACTAAAAATTGGAGAGTGGTTGAAGTTATCGAAAGAGCTAAATAATCATGGTACAGACAGAATCAAGATTAAGAGTAGCAGATAACACAGGTGCCAAAGAAGTTTTGGTCATTCGTGTGTTAGGCGGAACGAAAAGACGCTATGCAAGCGTAGGCGACAAGATCGTTGTAACTGTTAAAGCGGCAACGCCTGCTGGAACAGTGAAGAAAGGTCAAGTGTCTACTGCTGTTGTGGTACGCGTAAAGAAAGAAGTGCGTCGTCCAGATGGATCCTATATCCGTTTCGATGATAACGCATGTGTATTATTAAATACCGGTGGTGAAATGAGAGGTACTCGTGTATTCGGTCCTGTAGCTCGTGAGTTACGTGACAAGCAATACATGAAGATTGTTTCTCTTGCACCTGAGGTACTATAATCTTAACGATACAGATTAAGATGGCAAAGTTTAAAGTAAAAAAGGGAGATCAAGTAAAGGTTCTTGCCGGCGAAAGCAAAGGTAAAGAAGGCCGTATTGTACGTGTGATCCCTAAAATGAATCGCGTGGTTGTTGAAGGTCTTAACATGATTAAGAAGCACCAGAAACCAAGCGCGTCAAATCCACAAGGTGGCATTGTTGAAATGGAAGCTCCAATTCACATTTCAAACGTAGCACTAGTAGATCCATCTACTAATGAAGTGACGCGTGTCGGAAGAAAATTGGATGAGAACGGTAACCTAGTACGTTACGCTAAAAAATCCGGTGAGGTATTATCATAATGAGCATGAGACCTAGACTTAAGACTAAGTACAGCGAGGAGATCATCGCTAAGTTGGTAGAGGAATTTAATTACAGTAATGTAATGATGGTTCCAAAGCTTGAGAAGATCGTAGTAAGCCAAGGTGTTGGTGCAGCTGTAGCAGACAAGAAATTAGTAGATCAAGCGATCGCGAAATGACGACTATTACTGGTCAAAAAGCGGTTCCTACAAAATCTAAGAAAGACGTGAGTAACTTCAAATTACGTAAAGGAATGCCTATTGGTGCTCGTGTTACGTTGAGAGGTGAGCGCATGTATGAATTTTTGGATCGATTAATCAGTGCTTCGTTGCCACGTATCCGCGATTTTCGTGGTATCAAGGCATCAGGCTTTGATGGACGTGGTAACTATACTTTCGGTATCACGGAGCAGATCATTTTCCCTGAGATTGATATTGATAAAGTGAACCGTATTTCCGGTATGGATATCACATTCGTAACCTCTGCTTCAACTGATAAAGAAGCGAAGGCATTGTTAACAGCATTTGGTATTCCATTTACAAAATAACAGAGCAATGGCTAAAGAATCAATGAAGGCCCGCGAGGTCAAACGTGCAAAACTAGCTGCTAAATACGCTGCAAAGCGTGAAGCATTGAAAGCTGCAGGTGATTACGAAGGTTTGCAGAAGCTACCTAAGAATTCTTCTCCAGTTCGCGGTAGAAACCGTTGTAATTTGACAGGTCGTCCACGCGGCTACATGCGTCAGTTTGGACTTTCCCGTGTAACGTTCCGTGAAATGGCAAACCAGGGTTTGATCCCAGGGGTGAAGAAAGCTAGCTGGTAATTTTAGATTAAAGAGAATTATGAATACAGATCCAATTGCAGATTTTCTAACGCGTATTCGCAATGGCCAAACGGCTGGAATGCGTGTTGTAGAAATCCCTTCAAGCAAAACAAAAGTTTCTATTGCTGCTATCTTAAAAGATCAGGGATATATCCATGACTTTAAGGTTGAAGAAGTAGTTCCTCAAAACGTTTTGAAGGTTGCTTTGAAATATGATAGACTAACAAAGACTCCAGCGATTCGTGAAATCAAGCGTATTTCTAAGCCAGGTCTTCGTCAATACTTAGGTAGTGATACGCTTCCGCGTGTTAAGAACGGACTTGGTATTGCCGTAGTTAGTACGTCTAAAGGTTTAATGACTGACAAGCAAGCTCGCAAAGAGAATATCGGCGGCGAGGTTTTGTGTACCGTTAGTTAATATTTAATATTATGTCAAGAATAGGTCAAGCCCCAATTGCCGTGCCTACAGGAGTTGACGTTTCGATAAATGGAGACGTTGTTACTGTAAAAGGTAAACTGGGTGAACTCACTCAAGAATTGAGCAGTGGTATCACTGCATCCATTGAGGATAACATCATCACGGTTCAGCGTCCTGCGGAAACAAAGGAGCATAAGGCCAAACACGGCCTTTACCGTGCCTTAATCAATAACATGATTTTAGGAGTCAGCGTAGGTTGGTCACATTCATTAGAATTAGTGGGTGTTGGGTACCGTGCGTCTAACCAAGGACAGTTGTTAGATTTATCTTTGGGTTTCTCTCACAATTTCCTGATCAATATACCTTCTGAGGTAGCTGTTGAGACAACTATGGAGAAAGGTAAAAACCCTATAATCAAGTTTTCATCTCACGATAAGCAATTGGTGGGCGCGATAACGGCTAAAGTTCGCTCGTTGCGTAAACCAGAACCTTATAAAGGTAAAGGTGTCAAATTTGTAGGTGAGCAAATTCGCAGAAAAGCAGGTAAGTCTGCAAGTAAATAATAGATAGCAAATGGCATTAAGTAAATCAGAAAGAAGACTTCGTATTCGTAGAAGAATTCGCAAAGTAGTTACAGGTACAGCTCAGAAGCCACGTCTATCTGTGTATAGAAGTAACAAAGAAATTTACGCGCAATTGATTGACGACGTGAATCAAGTAACCCTTATGTCTTTCTCTTCTCGTAACAAAGAGTTGGAAGGCGCTACAGGTACTAAGACTGATAAAAGTTTCCAAGTAGGTGAAGGATTAGCTAAGCTCGCTATGGAAAAAGGTATAACTGAAGTTTGTTTCGATCGCGGTGGCTATCTCTACCATGGTCGTGTGAAACAATTGGCTGAAGGCGCTCGCAAAGGCGGCTTGAAATTCTAAAATGGCGAATACAATGCATAACGCACGTAAAGTAAAGCCTACGGGTATTGAATTGGTAGACCGCTTGGTAGCGGTAAACCGTGTAACTAAAGTGAATAAGGGAGGTCGTACATTCAGCTTTTCCGCTATCGTAGTGGTGGGTGATGAAAACGGTACTGCTGGTTTCGGTAGTGGTAAGTCTAAAGAAGTAAGCGAAGCGATTGCAAAGGCGGTTGAAGATGCTAAAAAGAACTTATTCCGTATTCCATTAGTAAAAAGTACGATTCCACACGAAGAGAACGGCAAGTTCGCTGGTTCGCGAGTATTCCTTCGTCCCGCATCCAGCGGTACTGGGGTAATTGCTGGTGGTGCAATGCGTGCAGTTCTTGAGAGTGTCGGTGTACACGACGTACTAGCTAAGAGTAAAGGCTCTTCTAATCCGCAAAACGTAGTAAAAGCAACTTTTGATGCTTTATTGAAATTGCGTGATGTTAAGGAGATCGCGAAAACTCGTGGTATTTCTGTGGACAAAGTTTTTAACGGATAATTCCTCAGAGGAAATGGCAAAAATTAAGATTACACAAAAACGCAGCGTTATTGGACGTAGTGCACGTCAAAAGGCAACAATGGATGCTTTGGGTCTGCGCAAAATGAACGCATCTGTAGAAGTTGAGGCAACACCTCAAGTTCTTGGTATGGTGCGCAAGGTGAATCACCTTGTAGAGGTTGTTGAACTTTAATTAAATAGATAAGAATGGATTTATCAAATCTCAAACCTGCGGAGGGTGCAACCCACAGCCGTAAGCGAGTAGGTCGAGGTGAAGGCTCCGGACACGGAGGTACCTCTACGCGCGGACACAAGGGTGCGCAATCGCGTTCAGGTTACAGCCGTAAAATCGGTTTTGAAGGCGGGCAAATGCCACTTCAACGTCGTGTACCAAAGTTCGGATTCACGAATCCAAACCGTGTAGAATACAAGGGGTTGAATTTGGATACGCTCCAGTCTCTTGTTGAAGCAAAAAAACTGACTACTACCATAACTGTTGCTGATTTAGTAAACAATGGCCTTGTTGGTAAGAAAGAGCTAGTGAAAGTCCTAGGTCGCGGTGAAGTGACCATGAAATTGGACATCACAGCTCATGCATTTAGTAAATCTGCGATCGCTGCTCTCGAAGCAAACGGTGGTACAGCAACTACTTTGTAATTAGATGAAACGTTTTATAGAAACCATAAAAAATATCTGGGCAATCTCAGAGCTGAAGGATAAAATCCTTACAACTCTAGGATTACTATTGATATATAGAATTGGTTCTACGGTTCTTCTTCCTGGTGTTGATCCTGAAAGTTTAACGCAGTTACAAGCACAAACCTCTGAAGGTTTATTGGGTGTGTTAAATGCGTTTACTGGTGGTGCGTTCTCACGCGCGTCAGTTATGGCTTTAGGTATTATGCCTTACATCTCTGCTTCCATTATCATTCAGTTAATGGGCATGGCAGTTCCTGCTGTTCAGAAGATGCAGAAAGATGGGGAGAGTGGTCGCCGTAAGTTGAATCAAATTACTCGTTATCTAACGATACTCATTGCTGGTGTTCAGGCTCCGTCTTATTTGGCGAACCTTAGTGCCCAGGGCGTTTCTTTAACCTTGGATCCGGGTACATTCTGGTTCCTCGCATGGGTTACCTTGACAACGGGTACCATTTTCGCGATGTGGTTAGGAGAACGCATTACAGATAAAGGAATTGGTAATGGTATTTCGCTACTCATTATGGTAGGAATCATTGCGACTCTGCCACAAGCATTCCTTCAGGAAATGTTGAGTCAGGTAGGCCAAGGTGCTGGATGGGTGGCGTTCATAATTGAACTATTCGCGCTGTTTGTGATAACGATGTTTGCCATCGCTTTGACACAAGCGGTTCGCCAGATTCCAGTTCAGTATGCGAAACAAGCTGCTGGTGGTCGTGCGGCAACTACGCCATCTGCACGTCAGTATTTGCCTTTAAAGGTGAACGCTGCAGGTGTAATGCCAATCATTTTTGCACAAGCAATTATGTTCATTCCAATTACTGTTCTTCAGTATAGTGGAGCTGAAGGAAATAGTGTAAGTTGGTTAATTACGGTATTTGGCAATATTCAAGGTTTGTGGTACAATGTAGCTTTCGCTGTATTAATCATCGTCTTCACCTATTTCTACACCGCGATACAAGTAAATACAAACTCCATCGCAGATGATTTGAAGCGTAATGGAGGATTTGTTCCAGGTATCAAGCCGGGTGGACCAACTGCTGAATTTTTAGATACTGTCTTAAGCAGAATTACTTTCCCTGGTTCATTGTTGCTCGCTTTAGTAGCAATCTTGCCAGCAGTTGCAATGACTGTAGGTTTGAATACGCAATGGGCGTACTTCTATGGAGGTACTTCATTGCTCATTACAGTTGGTGTTATCCTAGATACATTACAGCAGATCGAAAGCTATTTATTGAATAGACATTACGACGGCTTAATGAAGACTGGAAAGTTGAGAGGTAGAAACACACAAAACACGTTTAGTTAATATGGCGAAGCAAAGCGCAATAGAGCAAGACGGAACTGTAACAGAAGCATTGTCTAATGCAATGTTTCGTGTGGAGTTGGAGAATGGTCACGTAGTGACAGCGCATATCTCAGGTAAAATGAGAATGCACTACATCAAACTACTACCGGGTGATAAAGTAAAACTAGAAATGAGCCCATACGATTTGTCAAAGGCTCGTATAACGTACAGATACTAGAGAAATGAAAGTAAGAGCATCAGTAAAAAAGCGTAGCGTGGACTGTAAGATTGTTCGCCGTAAAGGACGCTTATATGTAATTAACAAGAAGAACCCCAAGTTCAAGCAACGTCAGGGTTAACCAATAATAGAAGAAAAAGACTATGGCAAGGATTGCAGGTGTAGACTTACCCAGAACCAAACGTGGTGTTATTGGCCTGACTTATATCTACGGAGTTGGCTTAAGCCGCTCTCAAGAGATTTTGGACAAGGCAGGTGTAAGTGAAGATGTAAAGGTTCAGGATTGGACGGATGAGCAGTTGACTGCTATTCGTGGTGTAATCGCTGACGAGTACAGAGTAGAAGGTGAATTGCGTTCAGAGGTTCAGTTGAACATCAAGCGTATGATGGACATCGGTTGTAACCGTGGTATCCGTCACCGTTTGGGACTTCCACTGCGTGGACAGCGTACGAAGAACAATTCACGTACTAGAAAGGGTAAGAGAAAAACGGTTGCTAACAAGAAGAAAGCGACTAAATAATAGTTAGTTATGGCTAAGAAACAGACTAAACAGACAAAGAAGCGTAAAGTGCGTATCGACGCTGTCGGTGAAGCGCACATTGGATCTTCTTTTAACAACATCATTATCTCGTTGACGAACAATCAAGGGCAAGTAATCTCTTGGTCGTCTGCCGGTAAGATGGGCTTCCGTGGTTCAAAAAAGAACACTCCTTACGCTGCACAGATGGCAGCAGAAGATTGTGGTCGTGTAGCATTGGAAGCAGGACTTAAAAAAGTGAAGGCTTACGTCAAAGGTCCAGGTAATGGACGTGAGAGTGCGATTCGTTCGCTCCACAACTTAGGAATAGAGGTTATCGAAATCATCGATATCACTCCAACTCCTCACAACGGTTGTCGTGCACCCAAGAAACGTCGCGTTTAATAAATAGAGAAGAACAGTATTATGGCAAGATATAGAGGACCAAAAACAAAGATCGCTCGCCGTATGGGTGAGCCAATCTTTGGCCCAGATAGCTCTTTCGAAAAGCGTAAGTACCCTCCGGGTCAGCACGGTAACACCCGTCGTCGCGGAAAGAAAAGCGAATATTCAGTACAGCTACAAGAAAAGCAAAAAGCGAAATACACCTACGGTATATTGGAGCGTCAATTTGCTCGTATGTTTGACAAAGCGTCACGTAGTAAAGGCAAAACAGGTGATGTATTGCTTCAACTGTGTGAAAGTCGCCTAGACAACGTTGTTTTCCGTTTAGGTTTAGGTAAAACTCGTGATGGCGCTCGTCAGCTCGTAGGTCACCGTCACATTACAGTGAACGGTCAGATCGTTAATATTCCATCAATGAATATTACTCCAGGCGATGTGATTGGAGTTCGTGAGAAGTCTAAGTCACTGGTAGTAGTTGCTGAAGCATTGGCTAGCCGTGGAACTGAGTACCCATGGTTGGAATGGAACGAAAGTAAAATGGAAGGTACCTTCTTAAGTGTTCCTTCACGCGATGCAATCCCTGAGAATATCAAGGAGCAGCTCATCGTCGAATTGTACTCTAAATAATAATCACCTTATACTCTCTTATATGGCTATCCTTAATTTCCAGAAGCCCGAAAAAGTAATAATGAACGCTTCCACTGACTTCAGTGGTCAGTTCGAGTTTAGACCTTTGGAGCCTGGTTACGGTCTTACCGTCGGTAATGCACTTCGCAGAGTTTTACTTTCCGGTCTTGAAGGTTTTGCTTTGACTTCATTGAGAATTGAAGGTGTTGACCACGAGTTCACAACCATTCAAGGTGTTGTTGAAGATGTAACTGAGATCGTTCTAAACTTGAAACAAGTACGTTTTAAGCAACAGATTGAAGCTCAGGATATCGAAACAGTGAAGTTCACAATCGGCGGTAAAGAACAGTTAGTTGCTGGCGATTTAGCATCGCACATCAGTGCTTTCCAAGTATTGAACCCAGATCACGTTATCTGTAACATGGATCCAAGCGTTAGCTTGACTATGGAAATGGTAATTGAGAAAGGGCGCGGATATGTTGGTGCTGAAATGAACAAGAAGGCAGATGCTCCAATAGGAACAATTGCTTTAGACAGCATTTACACACCGATCAAGAACGTTAAGTATTCAGTTGAAAACTACCGTGTTGAGCAAAAGACCGATTACGAAAAATTGGTATTTGAGATCGATACGGACGGTTCAATTCATCCAAAGGATGCACTGACAGAAGCGGCAAAGATTTTAATCCACCACTTCATGCTCTTCAGTGATGAGCGTATCAGCTTAGAAGATGAAGAGTCTTCAGAGACTGAGAGCTACGATGAAGAAGCATTACATATGCGTCAATTGCTTAAAACTAAGCTGCATGATATGGACTTGAGTGTTCGTGCTTTGAACTGTTTGAAAGCAGCAGAGGTTGATACATTGGGTGATTTAGTGACATTCTCTAAGTCTGATTTAATGAAATTCCGCAACT
>JGI20152J14361_10002854_pt1 | contig 10035 bp, 6 predicted proteins | sample COG_02_FD_14361 | JGI IMG/M metagenome (IMG submission 14361)
TTCAATCTATCCATAGTATAGTATTTCATGGTCAGGGGGGGTATGATTGGCATACTGTATATAATATGCCTATATGGCTACGTAAATTTACAATGTCCCAATTAAATGACCACTATACCAACCAGAAAAAGGAAATAGAAGCAGCAAAATCTGGTAAAAAAGGTAATAAAACTTTAATCTCAACTGATGGTAAAATCAACACCCCGGAATTTACTTCTGCATCTAAACCATATAAAGGTAAAACAAGTTATAAATAATAATATTTATAATAAAACAATCAATGGACAAAAATAATTTAGATGAGATCAAAGAACAAATTCGCCTCATTAAAAAGGAATTAGGGCAGGTAGACTTTGATAAAAAGTTTGTTGGGGGTTTAAAAGAATCTAATGCTGAGTTATCTAGATTAAGAAGAGAACTTCTTGCCATTAATAGTGATGTAGATTACTTTGCAAAATCACTAGGAGATAGTATTCAAGAACTCCAAAAGAGTAATTATGCTTTATCTGTATCCAAAAAATCATTTAAATCCTTATTAGGCATAGCAGAAGACTTTACCCAAGTTCTTAGTGGTCAAGTATCCATAACTAATGAGCAAATTCAACAGAAAAAAGCTTTAGTTAAACAAGAATTTAAAAGACTAGACATTGCAGCAAAGTCAGGAATGCTTGAAGGGGCACAACTAGAAGAAGTAAAAGCAAGAGTAGAACAATCTGAAGAGTTTTTAAATGCAATTGAAAAAGTAGAAGAATTTCAAACTAAGATTAATAATCAAAGTGGTGTTAGACTATTTGATGGTTTAAATGAAATATCAGAGGCTATTCCCGGTTTAGGTAAGTTTACTAGCGCATTTAAAGATTCGGCGGATGCCGCAAGACAAGCAGCAACAGATAGTGCCATAGAACAGGGACTTCAAAATGATATATTTGAGGCCAAAACCAAACAAAGAGAATTAGATAAAGAAGCCTTAAAATCTGGTAAAGGTTTAACTGAGGCTGCTATAAAACGTATGGGCCTAGAAGATAAACTTCTAGGAAAAGATGGGAAGAAAATCTCAGGAGCCGCAGCTTCTAAAAAAGCTGCTAAGTTAGGTATAGGTGATGATGATATGAAGTCCATTACTAAATCCTCAACGAAGGGGGTTTCAGGAATGAAAGCGGGTATTAAAAGCTTAGGTAAAAGTCTTTTAAAATCCTTAGGCCCTCTTTATTTACTTAAAGAACTTGTAGATGCTATGAAAGGCATAGATGCAGCATCATCAAAAATGGCCAAAGAATTTGGTATGACTTATAAATCGGCACTAGCTATGAATGAGTCATTTACAAATATGGCTACCAAATCCGGCAATATTTTTGTTACTACTAAAGGAATTAGGGAAACATTTGAAGGGATAAATTCTAATTTAGGCACAGCTTCAATGATGTCTGAAGATATGGCTGTGTCATTTACTAAACTTAGAACAATGTCTGGTTTTACCAATGAAGAATTACAAGGTATTTCCCGTTTACAATTAGGAACTAGTAAAACAACCGATGAAATTACAGGACAATTTTTAGCCCAGGCTAAAGTATCAGCCTTACAAAATGGTGTATTACTTAATGAACAAAAATTATTAAAAGATATAGGCAAAGTATCAGCAGCAACAACACTATCATTTGGAAAACAACCTGGATTAATAAGTGATGCTGTTTCAACAGCTAAATCTTTAGGTATGGAATTATCTAAAGTAGATGCCATAGCAGGTAGTTTAATGGATTTTGAATCCTCAATTACAAATGAATTAGAAGCAGAACTTTTACTAAATAAAGATTTAAATTTAGAAAAAGCAAGACAAGCAGCTTTAAATAATGATTTAGCTACAGTAGCTAAAGAAATTGCAGAACAAGTAGGCTCATCAGCGGAATTTGCTGAAATGAACAGAATCCAACAAGAAGCATTAGCTAAAGCTGTTGGTATGAATAGGGAGGAATTAGCATCTACTTTATTACTACAAGACCAATTAAAAGGTTTAACAGAAGAAGATGCAAAAGCGGCAACTGCAAAATTCAATATTTTAAAACAACAAGTAGGAGAAGCTGAAGCAATGAGAATCCTTGAAAAACAGGGAGTTGAGGGGATGAATAATCAAGTAGGAGTCCAAGATAAATTCAATGCTACTGTAGAAAAATTAAAAGAAGTATTTGTAATTGTAGGAAATGCTATAATGCCTATAATAGATATGATAGCATCTCTTTTTGGTTTAATAGGAGGTATTATGAAAATATTAGATCCTATAATACAAACGATATTAGTGGGTGTTGCATTAATAGAGGATTTAATTAGAGGAATTTCTACCGGATTTGGTCTTTGGGGGGATTTTGATGGTTCTTTTGAAGGAAGTGCTACTCAAAAAAGAATAGCAACTGCTGAAGTTTCAGCAAATAATCTAATAGGTACTAATTTTGGGGTTACACAAGAAGGTAGGGACGCAAGGGAAATGGCTACAGGTGGTATCGTAACAGGACCAACTAATGCAATTGTAGGTGAAGCAGGACCAGAAGCAGTTATACCTTTATCAGGCAATGCCCCGGCAATCAAAGTGGATAATTCAGAAACTAATAGATTATTAGCACAGTTAATCAAGAAAACACCAGAAATGGCTCCATTAGGTTTATACGAAGTACAATAGTTCAATATTTATAATAAAAATCAATAATTATGAGTTTACTAAATAAATTAACACAACAAGGTTCACAATTAAGCGGGTTAGATGGTGCAACACCTCCTATACCAAATTTCCAACAGTCTACTTTACATAAAGAGTATTCAACCGAAGGTGATCCAACAGCAATGAATGTAACTCCACCAAATGGTGTTTTACCTTCTCCATCAACAATGGATAGAGGAACAGTACCTCCAGGAGACAAATATTTGAATAACTTACCAGGATAATAAATGGCTTTGGTTAATCTAACAACCAACCTAAGATCTCTTAGGTATGGTAAAGACACAGTTGGCGGTGGAAACAGCAACCAACCCTATGTAACAACAAAAATCCCTGAAAGTTTTTCTAAAGTAGGAAAAACAGGAGGACCTGATTTTTTATTACGTGGTGGGACATTACTACCTAAAGTAGTAGCAAATGATGTCTCTAGATTAGCCCAAATGTTTTTTGATTTTAAATCCCCAAATGGTCCTTTATTTATAGCAAAACAAAATGTTTTATCATTAACTAATGTTAATTCAAGTAAAGGATATATACCTTACAAACAAGAAGAATCTTCAACAGCATCAAGCGTTTTAGGTGCTATAGGAAGTTTCATCAAGGACAATTTAGCTATGAACCAAGGTGTATATACACCTTTAGGTACTTTAGCTCAAGCAGCTGGTAATGCAGTTGGTCTTCATACAAATAAACAAGGGTTAAATCCTCTTGCAGGTATAGGAGGACCAGATGCTACTGGAATAGTAGGAGCTATATCAAATTTTGATCCCTTAGGTTTACCTACTTATTTAAGTACTATAGCTACTGGGGGAGATGAAGGTAACAAAAGTAGATTATTTGGTTTACTTAATAAAATTGATGAAAAACAAGATGATCCAAACGCTTTATATTCATATACTGGAGGACCAGGTGCTACTTTAGGCGTTGGAAAAACTAAAATTACAATGGTATCAGACCAAAGAACTGGTATCAATAATCCTAGATTTGAATTAAAAAATAGTAGATTTATACCTCAACAATTTGTTCCAAATTATGATATTAAATTAGATAATATATTTAAAACAAGTATATTTAACACATACCGTTCTTCTATATTTGGATTTGAAACAGAATCTGGACGTTTATTTGATAAAGTTTTTGGTATTAGAGATGATAGCGTTTACCAACCAGGAACATATTTAAAAACTGATGTTAGTAAATTAGTAAGTGGTATAAATGGTTCAATATCTAGACAAGTTTGGACACAAGCTGAAATAGAAGAAAAAGTCCCATTTTCTAAAACAGGTAAAACTGACAATATAACAGATTTTAGAAAAAAAATAAAAAATAGTGATAACCAAATTCCTAATACACTACCTTATACAAATAATAATAAATTTGAACAAAGAGTTAATTTAGGTAACCCTGGAAAAAGAGGAAATATATCTAGTTATTCAATTGGGAAAAGAGATGCGGATCAAAGTAATATTAATAAATTACAGAATTCTACTTATACCCACGCTTTAGATAAAGTTAATGCTTACCCTTTATACAGATCATCAGATGTAACACAAGATAAAACAAAAAATGATTTTGTTAAGTTTAGAATTGGTGTAATTTCCAATGAAAATCCAACAAATAAAACTTTTATCCATTTTAGAGCTATTATCGATAGTATGAGCGATAATTACACATCTGATTGGGAATCTCAAAAATTTATGGGTAGAGGTGAAAACTTTTACAAATACCAGGGATTTGACAGAAAAATTTCATTATCTTGGACAGTAGCAGCACAATCAAAACAAGAATTAATGCCAATGTATCAAAAATTAAATTATTTAGCTTCTGCTACTGCACCTTCATATTCTGAAGCCGGGTATATGGGTGGTAATTTAATATCGTTAACTATTGGAGGTTGGTGTTATGAACAAGTTGGTATAATGAGTGGACTAACTTTAGATGTACCAACAGAATCCCCTTGGGAAATAGCAATACCTGATGGTCCAGATGGAGGAGTTGTAGGAGAAGGGGATAATGAAATAAAATCAGATAAATCTGTTAAAGAAATGCCAATGATAATTAAAGTATCAGGCTTTACATTTACTCCAATACATAATTTTGTACCACAAGTACAAAAGAATGGTTATAATGGTACCGGAGGATTTATTAGTAATTATGGTAAAGAAAGATTTATTGCTTTAAATAATGGGTTTAATAATAATTATAGTGGGTTTAATTATATTCCCCCAAAGGTAAATAAAACATAATGGGAAGATATACACAAAATAAAATAATATCAAAAACTAACCCTAATGGGACTAGAGGAGTTAGATACTATAGAGGTGTAAAATACCCTGAAATCCCTCTTTCCCAGGATGATATATATGTTTATGCTCAAGAAGGTGATCGATTTGATCAATTGGCTAATGAATATTATCAAGATTCTTCTTTATGGTGGATAATTTCAACAGCTAACCCTTCATTACCCCAAAATTCATATTATCTACCTTTAGGAGTACAAATTAGAATTCCAAATAACATTAATGCTATACAAAGTAGATATAATAAATTAAATGGGTTAATATAAATGGCTATAATAGGAGAATCATTAGAAGGTTATGTTGATAATCAAATAAAAGTTAGGCAAGAACTCCAAGGAAAGCTAAAGAGATCTAGAACTGATATTTCTTTATTATCTAATACTAATGCTTGGTTAAAACTTGCATCTAGTGTTGAAATCACTAAAGATGCTACTGAAGCCACATTAATTTCTGGTTCATATGAAGATAGTGATATAAACGCAGGAGAACAAAAACTAAGAAATATAGGATTAAATAATACATCACAATTTACAGGAACACAATTAGCAAAAAAAGCAATATTATTTAATACCTTATCTGAAAAAACAGGAGTATCCTTATCTGGTAGGTCAGGAGTAGCTAGTAGTGCAGATTTATGGAATAGTAGGAGTTCTTATGGTTTAGGAGGAAATAAATATGGAATACAACCTTCCCCAGGTCTTATATCTGCTAAAATAGATTGTAAAAATAGGGGCTCAATTAGAGAAGCAACTGTAGAAATGAAAGCCTATAATTTATTTCAATTTGAACTTATAGAACTTTTATATTTAAGGATAGGTTATACTATGTTATTAGAATGGGGTTGGAGTCAATTTTTAAATGGAAATTCTGAACTTCAAAAAATGGGTAGTACTTTAATAGAAGATACCTGGTTTGAAGGACAAGAAAATAATTATAGTGATACTATAAAAGAAATAGATAACTATAGAAGAAAACATTCAGGAAATTATGATGGTTTTTTAGGAAAAGTAGTTAATTTTGATTGGAAATTCTCTTCAGGAGGTACTTATGATATAACATTAAAATTAATTACTGTAGGGGATGTTATTGAATCATTAACCATGAATAATCCTTCTAGTATTATTACTGAAGATAGTATTAAAAAACTAATAACAACTTCACAAGGTGAAGGGTCTGTTGAAGCATCAACTTTAAGTTCTTATAATAGCCCCATTGTAACAAATGCTGGTGATTCTGTAATATCTAATGATTTATTTTTTGATATAGTAAATTACCCTGATAAATGGAGTACTTTTACAACAAGACAAGTTGGGAGATATAATTCAAAATCAAAAAATAATTATTTTGGTTTCTACACTCTTTTACAAAAAGAAGACAATTATAAACCTATAGATAAAAATAACACAGATAACGCAGAAGAAAAATATTTACCACCACAAGGGACAGATTTTTCTGTATATAATTATTTTTTAACATTTTCCCAATTATTATCTAAACTAGAAGATTTATGTATCCCTTCCATGAATGGTAGTAAAATGTTAAAAATAGATCAGTCAGATACATCTATTTGTTCTATTTACCCAAACCAAGTATCTCTTGACCCTCGTGTATGTTTAATAAAACCCACTTTTTCTACTTTCCAATCCTCAACAGAATCTACATCAAAGGATAAAGGGAAAGATGTACAAAAAACAAGGAGTACCCAACTTATTATAAATGAATATAAAAGTTTAAACCTTTTAAAGGATTTTATTCATAAAGAAGGAGATTTTGTTTGTGGGCAAACTATGAATATTTATTTAAATTATGATTTTGTATCTAAATGTTTAAAGAAAAATTCAAAAGATAATAATATAACTATATTTAAATTTTTACAAGACATATGTTCGGGTATAAATGAAGCTCTGGGTAATGTTCAAAGCTTAGAACCTGTTATATTAAACGATGAAATAATAACAATTATAGATCAAAACCCTATACCTGGAATAAAATCATTACCAAACAAATTTAGTAATCTCTTCAATCAGAATCCTACTTCTTTTGAAATTTTTGGATACAACCCTTCGGGTTCAATTGATCCAAAAACCAAAGAACTAAAATCAACATCTAATTTTGTAAAAGATTTTGGCTTTACTACTAAATTAAGTCCTGAATTAGCTAGTATGATTACAATTGGAGCAACAGCTGAAAATTTAGCTACTAAAAATTATGATGGTACGGCATTTTCAAAATGGAATGAGGGGTTAAAAGATAGATATAATCTTGACATACAAACAAGTGATAATGAAGATATATTAACAGCTGGAGATGATTCAAAGCCTGAATACTTTCCTTTAACATTTGAAGATTTAGGTAAATTAAAAAAGTATTTTGATGAAAGTCCCATTGATACTAAAAACTGGTGGGAAAGTAAAAGAGATATAGGAAAAGTTGGAATTTATGGTTTTGAAGGAGAAGATATTAGAGATGTAAGTAACAGTCCAATTTCAAATAAGAGTTATGAAAATGTTAATTTTGCAGAGTATGTATTATTAGTTAAACAACATAAACAAATAGAATTAAGTAAAAAGAAAAAGCAGGAAAATAAAAATAAAAATGAAAAAACAGTAGAAAAAGTAGAAAATTATCTTAGCTGGCTATCATCAGCTTTTGGGGCTGTAATTTCAAATAATGGTAATGAACAAAAATTAAACAGTACATACTATTTTAACTTAAATCCGGATTTTATAAAATTAGGTAAAAGGTTATTTAAGGGATATATTAATGATATTAATAATCAAATTTATAAAGATAAAAAAATTCCATCAAATACGACGGGGTTTATTCCTATAAATTTAAGTATAGACATTGAAGGGCTAAGTGGTATTAAAATATATAATTCATTAAATATTCAACAAGGTTTTTTACCTCGTAATTATCCTACCGCTTTAAGCTTTATAATAAAAAATGTAAACCATGATATCTCCTCAAACAATTGGTCAACAAGTATACAAACTATTAGTACAGCTAATGTAAAGGAAACTGAATTTACATGGGCTAATCTTTCAGAGTATACAAGCCAACAATTAGAAACACAATTAGAACAATTAGTAAGTGGTACATGGAGACAATTTGTAAATGATACTCCTTGGAGTGCAGCATTTATTTCATATGTTGTAAAAAATACTAATTTCTACTCTAATTTCCCTGTAAGTGCCGCTCATACAGGTTATGCACAAACAATAAGAGAAAACCCAGATGAGTATGGTTTTATAGTTTTAGACCCAAGGAAACAACCTGCACAAATAGGAGATATAATTATTGCTAATAGATCAGGTAATAGTTTAACCTTTGATGATGTGTGGACTGGTTTTTCACATGCTAATATTGTTACATATAGAAATTACTCCACAATAATATCTGCAGGGGGTAATGTATACGGTGATAACTACCCAGTAGCTAAAGATACAAATGGTTCGGCGGCGTATAAAAAAAGGGAGGATATGGATGATAATGGGGATAATGTAAATAGAAAATATATCTTAGATAGAGATGGAAGTAAAGGATATTTTGCAATATTAAGACCTAAAAAGGCCGCTGGTGCTATTATAAATACTCTCGAAGCTGAATTAAAAAAGTGGGGGAGTGGTAAAATAGACGAACAGGATGAAGAAATTTGGGAAACTCTTAGAGAATATTATACAACAGCAGGTCTTACACCTCCACAAATAAATAGTTAATATATGTATTTTCCAAAATCTCAAATAATATCTAATTTATCTACCAATGGGGGAGAATTTATATTATCCTCAACAAGAAAACCTTATACTGGGAAATATTTTTCTACATCGGATGGTAGATTCTACACAGGTGCTACCCCACAAGATGGAAATAACCAAGAATTACTTAAAAAACCTAATTTAAAACCCAAAAATAGACCAAATGGAGAATCGGACTTTAACCTTAATATCTCCAGAGTCCAATCCCCTCAACTTTATCAAGCAATTTCTAGTTCCTCAGGTATATCTCTGACACCACCAAAAGGAGAAATAACATTCCCAACCGAAGAAGATTATGATAATTATGAATATTTAAGATATTTTCTTCAACATAAAATAAAATTAAATATTATCGAAGTTAGTGAACATACTTATATTAATTATTTTAATGAAAATCCCAAAACCCAATATCAATTATATACACCTATAAAAATAAACTGGGTGCTAGTAGGGAAACCAATTGAAGTTTACAATATTAATAAAAATATAGTTTTACTATATGAATCTAAAAATCAAATAAAGGGTATGTTTAGGTCTTTTAAAGGTAGATATTTAAAATTTTACCTTCCTAAAAAAAATGAATATTTTTCTACTAAAGGTGGGGAATTAAAAGTACAAAAAACAAATGAAAATTACTCTGGTTTTTATCATATACACCCAACTAGAGGAGTGATTATGGAAGGAAAATTTCATACCCCCTCCCCACATAATATTCTAATACCTTTTAAAGGGGAAAAAATAAAGGAACTTCTAACTACTCCAACCCTTAATAGAGAAGTAGGAACTTCAATTAGAAAAAATATTCCAAGAGAGAGTGGATATTAGATAAACCCATCGTATATTGAGGTAAAATGGTTATAAATGTATTGGTTAGTAGAAGACGAAAGTCAATTAAATGTTTTAATAAATAGTAGTTATAAAAAGGCTTTCATTGAAGTAATCCCTTTTAGTAATGTTATTCATCCGGCACAAACCCATGTAAGTTTGGTGTATATTAGACCACTTGAAGCAACAAAAGGCTTTATGGTATGTATTGCACATAGTGAATCTTTAAATGCGTTAAATACGGGTGTAGACAAACTATTAGAAAAATTTGAAACATTATATTGTAGAGACAAAAAAGAAATATTACATTATTACCCAAATTTATTCAAAGCTCTTTATGACATAAACCCACCACCTACTACGTATATACGACCTACAACACAAACACATGAATTGTACTATAGGCAACATAAAGATAACCATGAATTAAACCTAATTATACCGATTG
>JGI20152J14361_10002872_pt1 | contig 10005 bp, 10 predicted proteins | sample COG_02_FD_14361 | JGI IMG/M metagenome (IMG submission 14361)
CGNCGCCTTCTTGCTCGATGAAACCAAAACCTTTACTGTCGTTGAACCACTTAACAGTGCCAGAAACTCTATCCGACATAACTAACCTCACTTATAAAAAAATGTGTACCGTTTAAGGCATTTAAAATATCCAGCCTCGTAACGGGGCTAGCCTACACCTTTATATTAGAACCAAACTTGCTTTACGCAACAGTCATCTTATAAAGGCATTACTGTCTCAACAGACACTAAAGTGTGCAACCGTCAATTCAGACCGCGCAGTGTATTGGGTTTTTCTTGATTTGGCTAATATTTGCACGACCTTTAATCAAATAAACTGCTGTTTTGATCATTTTTTAACCAATTTTGTTGATTTAGGACAAGGTTGAGTGCCGAAATGGTGCCGGTAGTAGTTTTTTTTCGTCGGCGCGTTACTTTACGGTCAGCTTTGTTGAGCACTAATGGAGTCGTTGTGGAGTCACTGTGAAGAGTCTTTTGAGGTCAAAAGTGCTTTTTTAGCGGCGAAAACGGATTGAACTCGAGAACGCGATGATATTATTACGGCCTTAGAAACGCCGACAAAACCATTCCGTTAATTTCTGTCTATCGTTTGCCGATCAAAAGGATCAATCAAAATGTTATCCCAGCCGATTATTGAGCAACTAATCGCCATTGTTGGTGAGTCGCGGTTACTCCTCGGAGCCGATGATTTACAGCGTTTTGGTGTCGATCGCACGACTTTGTGGCAAGCGGCACCCTGCGCGGTAGTTCTGCCGGAAACAGTGGAGGAAGTGCAATCTATTGTGCGCCTCGCTAATCAATGCAATTTGGCCATTGTGCCCTCCGGTGGAAGAACTGGCCTCAGCGGTGGTGCCGTGGCAAAGGATGGTGAGCTGGTAGTGGCTCTAGATCGGATGAATCAGGTGATTGAATTTAACCCTATGGATCGCAGTGTCACAGTGGGTGCGGGAATGATAACTGGCCAGTTACAGCAATTCGCCGAAGAGCAGGGACTGTTTTATCCGGTGGATTTTGCTTCTTCGGGGTCTAGTCAGATTGGCGGCAATATAGCCACCAATGCCGGCGGCATCAAAGTGATCAAGTACGGCATGACCCGCAATTGGGTTGCCGGCCTCAAGGTGGTCAACGGGGCCGGTGATATTATTGAGCTCAATAAAGGGCTGGCAAAAAATAATACAGGTTACGATCTACGCCACCTGTTTATTGGTTCTGAGGGAACCTTGGGGCTGATCTGCGAAGCTACTATTCAGCTGGCCCGCGCTCCCCTGGAGTCATCAGTGATGGTGCTGGGGATTGAAAATTTTGCTGAGATTGTCGATGTGCTGGCCTGCTTTAGTCGCGACCTAGATCTCAGTGCCTTTGAATTTTTCTCTCAGCAGGCTCTCGACAAAGTCGTCGCCCATCGCGGACATGCAGTGCCGTTTCAGACCGAGACCGCTTTTTACGCACTGCTCGAGTTCGAACACTGCAGCCCAGAGGTTGTGGATAAGGCGATGGCGTTGTTTGAACGCTGTGTGAATAAAGGTTGGGTGACGGATGGGGTGATTAGCCAAAGTCTGTCTCAGGCGAAAAGCCTGTGGAAACTGCGTGAGGATATTTCCGAGACCCTCTGGCAATGGCAGCCCTATAAAAACGATATCTCAGTGCGCATCTCGAGAATGGCGGATTTTCTTCGGGAGGTGGATCAGTTGGTTATAGGGCAGTATCCAGATTTTGAAATAATCTGGTACGGCCATATAGGTGACGGCAATTTGCACCTTAATATCCTTAAGCCAGAGGTTCTTTCAGTTGATCAGTTCCATCGCAAATGTGTTAATGTCAGCGCTGAGATTGGCCAGCTATTAGCCAAACACGAAGGCAGTGTTTCCGCTGAGCATGGAGTTGGGTTACTGAAGAAAGATTATCTTCACTACTCCCGGTCTGCAGTCGAAATGGATATGATGCGTAGTATTAAGCGAGCCTTCGATCCCAACCATGTTATGAATCCGGGCAAGTTGTTTGACTGTTGATTAGCCTTTTACCAATTAGGGCTGCATCAAGCCCCTAAGTTAGAAGAGTAAACCTAATGATCACCAATGACGATGTTACCGACTCGGAGTTCCTCGATCCCTCGTTGGCAGAGCGCAAAAACCTCGCGTTTCTCGTCTATATACTGCAGGGCTTTGGTTTCGTTACCGGAGGGCTAACCTGGATTGCTGCAATGATGGTCAACTATATTAAGCGTGACAGTGTTCGAGGCACCTGGCTGGAAACTCACTTTCGCTGGCAGCTAAATACTTTTTGGTATGGATTGCTGTGGTGGGTAGTGGGTCTAATATCCTGGCTGTTACTACTGGGCTGGTTGGTCTGGGGGATCCTCACTCTGTGGGCGATTTACCGGGTGGTTAAAGGTGCGCTGCTGCTCAATGACAACAGGCCGGTCATTTTCTGAGGAGCGTTGGCTCTTTGTTCCTATTATCAGCCTGTGGTGTTCGCCCGTTCTATTTTGCTTACTTTCTTATCTTGTCCTAAGGAAACTCAATGTCAGATTACATGCATATTGTCGATGGTGCCCCTGCGCTATTGCCCCTAGGCAAAATTGTCTGCGTCGGCAGAAATTATGCCGACCATGCCAAAGAGCTAAATAATCCCATCCCCACCGAGCCGGTACTATTTATTAAGCCGAGCACCGCGCTGGTCACGCTAGATGGGCCGGTGGTAGTTCCAACCGCTTGGGGCGCCTGTCACTTTGAGGCAGAGATGGCCATTTTAATTGGCCAGCCTCTAAGCAGTTGTTCTGAGCGGCAGGCAGCTGATGCCATTGCGGGTATTGGTATTGCTCTGGATTTAACCCTGCGTGATTTGCAGGCGGAGTTGAAACAGAAAAGTCTGCCCTGGGAAAAAGCCAAGGCCTTTGATGGCGCATGCCCCACATCCGCCTTTGTTACAGTGCCAGTGGACCAGTTGCAGAGTCAGCAGTTTCAGCTGCGTCAAAACGGTCAATTAAAACAGGATGGCAACAGTGTCGATATGTTGACACCTGTGTTGCCGCTGTTGGCCTATATCAGTCAGTTCTTCACACTACAGCCAGGCGACATTGTGCTTACAGGCACCCCCGCTGGGGTTGGACCTTTGGCGCTGGGTGATGAGCTGCAATTGAGTCTGTCGAATAAAATTAATCTATCCACTACTATAAAAGAAAAACCTTAATATGAAATTGGCCCCAGGAATTTACAAGCACTACAAAGGTAACCTCTACGAAGTAATTGGCGTAGCTCAGCACAGTGAGACAGAGGAAATGATGGCAGTTTATAAAACACTCTATGGGGATTTCAATCTCTGGGTTCGCCCCCTGAACATGTTTATGGAAACCCTTGAGCTTGAGGGTAAAACTGTTGCTCGCTTTGAATTTATTGAGGCCACTGCCTAGCCATGTTGTATGTCACTGCTGGAGTATCGATTCCCGATAGCGAGATTGAGCTGTCGGCGGTGCGCTCGCAGGGTCCTGGCGGCCAGAATGTCAACAAAGTCTCTTCGGCGATTCATCTGCGCTTTGATGTAAGACAGTCATCCCTGCCTGCATTATTTAAGCAGCGCCTGTTAAAGCTCAGCGATCAGCGCATTTCGAAAGACGGTGTGATTGTTATCAAGGCGCAAACTACCCGTAGTCAGGAAAAAAATCGCCAGGAAGCCTTGGATCGACTAGTTCAGCTACTGGTTGAAGTGAGCTACACACCAAAGGTTCGCAGGCCGACTAAGCCGACCAAAGGTTCCCAGCGTCGGCGCATGGATAAAAAGACCCAACATGGCAAGCAGAAGTCCCTGCGTTCAAAAGTCTCTCCGGACTGAACTCATCAGTGTAAACTCCACGCAACTTAGTTAATGGTTGCCCCAATGTCCGATTCGAATGCTCATCCTTTTGATAGTCTTAGCCCCGACTTACTGATCGACGCCGTTGAAAGTGCCGGTTTTGTCAGTGATGGGCGCCTGCTGGCACTTAACAGCTATGAAAACCGTGTCTATCAGGTGGGCATCGAAGACGAGACGCCGATGATTGCCAAGTTCTATCGTCCGGATCGCTGGAGTCGCGAGCAAATCCTTGAGGAGCATGAATTTTGCTTTCAGTTGGTGGATCAAGAATTGCCTGTGGTACCGCCATGGTGCAACGCTGAGGGCAATAGTCTAAGTGAATTTGGCGGCTTTAGTTTTGCCCTTTTTCAGCGCAAGGGCGGTCGTGCGCCAGAGCTGGATAACCTCGACAATCTCTTTATTCTTGGCCGATTGATGGGACGTATCCACGGTATTGGCGCTACTAAGCCGTTTAAATATCGGCCTAAGTTAGATAGCAAAGCCTTTGGCTGGAATTCCTACAAGTTGATCAGCGAGCAGTTTATTCCTGAGGGCCTGCGTCCGGCTTATGATTCTCTAGCACTGGATATCATGAAGAAGGTTGAGGAAATTCTCGCGGATTATGGCGAGATTAATCATATTCGTGTTCATGGCGACTGCCACTCAGGAAATATTCTTTGGCGTGATGACAATCCCCATTTTGTCGATTTTGACGATGCGCGCATGGCGCCAGCGATCCAAGATTTATGGATGCTGTTGTCAGGTGATCGCCAGGAGCAGACCCTGCAGATCGCAGAGCTAGTGGAAGGTTATAGCGAGTTTTATGACTTCGATGTCCGTGAACTCAGACTTATCGAGGTGATGCGCACATTGCGGATCATGCATCACAGCGCCTGGATCGCCAAGCGCTGGACCGACCCGGCTTTCCCCCGGGCCTTTACCTGGTTCAACACTCCCCGTTACTGGAGCGAGCATATTCTGCAGCTGCGCGAGCAGTTTGCCGCGTTACAGGAACCGCCGATTCAATTGATGCGCTAGCGATTAACGTCCAGCTACGAGAGCTACCAGCTGTAATTAACCCCTATGGTCAGCTGGCTATCAGAAGAGCGCGTCCCTAGTGGTGGCTGATTATCATAGGTCCATTCCAGCTTGAGCTCGGTAAACAGATTTGCCACGACCGGCACCTTTAACCCGATGTCCGCATTGAGTTCCGAATCACTCATATCTGTCAGGGCTACCAACAGTCCATGGCGGTGGAAAATTTCCATGTTGTTGCCCAGCATACGTCGATAGTCTGCCGCCCAGCTCCAGGTCAGTCGGCGATCGCTGGTCTGATCTTTAAGGTCTTCACTGATCCACAGCAAACCGGTCTCGGCCGAGAGAGAGGTAATTTCCGAATCCCAAAACTGGCGACCTATTGCGCTACCTACGGAGTAGAACTGATCGATCGAGCGATCATCATTAGCTCCCCAGGATAGGGCATTGCTCCAGAACCACTTATCCTGAAAAAACCAATCGACGCTGTAGCCTAGGTCATATTGCTCGGCTGGTCTTGAGTCGTCGAGGCTGTGACTTTCAAAATTGATTTCAGAGCTATGGCGAAAATCACCGTGCCGCCACTCCACATCGCCGTCGAGATCCCAGTCTTCACGTTTGATATTGCCGCTGGAATAGCCGCCAGTAAAGGACAGATCGCCATGGTAGGTATTGCTAAATAGTACTGTAGTGGGCGCATCCAGAGTCGCGCCATTAAGGGTCGCAATGCGTGCCTTGTCTATGGCCAACAAGCCAAAATTATCCGATAACCAAAGTACCTGATCCTCAGTTTTTTCCTGCATTGTTCCGTTGATAACATCGCCATTGGTCAATGCTAGTTGATCGGCGATGGCTGCAGATGATGAGAGTAAAAGTAGGCCAAAGAATGATCTGATGGTCGAAGACATGTGCTGCATAAAGCAACTCCTGTAATAATGTTGGGCGCTGGCGCGAGGTCCTTTTTGAAGGCCGGTATTTTACACTTTTAAATCTTGTGGTCATTAGTTATGAAAATATCTTTATCTTTCTGCCTGTTCATCAGTAAAATGCCGGTTTGAAGACTATGGTCTTAAAGACCGTCTTAAACATGGTCTTGGTTTTATTAATCTTATTGAAGCGTTTCAGGAGAGAACTTAATGAGCGAGTTTCCAGCAGAATTGAAATACGCCAGCAGTCACGAGTGGACTAGATTGGAAAGCGACGGCAGCGTTGTTGTCGGGATTACCGATCACGCACAGGATGCGCTGGGCGATGTGGTCTACATAGAGCTGCCCGAAGTGGGTGCCCATGTTGACGCCGGTGCTGAAGTTGCCGTGATCGAATCGGTTAAAGCGGCCTCGGATATATATTCGCCGGTTACCGGTGATGTAACAGAAATTAACCCGGCCCTTGAAGATGAGCCAGAAACGGTTAATAGCTCTCCTTATGGCGATGGCTGGTTATTTCGTGTTATGCCCACAGATGTCGCCAGCATGAGTGACCTGATGGACGCCGAAGCTTACGCTGCCGCTGTAGAAGAATAAGTTCAAGAGAAAAATGGTGGGCAGTTGGCCAGGCAGAATGTCCGCCATCCAGACCACCACAAAAAACCCCGGCTTTAAATGGTCGGGGTTTTTTTGTGCCTTATTGGAATGTTTTACTCGGAGCTATTACTCGAGGGATTTTTAATCCCGCAGCGAGATAATCTGCCAGTTTTTTTCTTCAGCTACTATTTGCAACGCTGGGCAGGGATCTACAGCCACCGCATGGTCAACTTCCAGCAGCAGTGGTAGGTCATTGATCGAGTCACTGTAAAACCAACTATCTTCAAGTGTCTCGTTCTGTTCTTTAAGCCAGGCATTAAGTCGCACCACCTTGCCCTCTTGATAGGTTGGAACCCCATCGATTTTACCATTGTAGCGACCGTCGACGATTTGCGGGTCGGTGGCTAACAGCTCGTTTACGCCGAGGCTGTGGCAGATTGGCTCGACAATAAAGCGATTGGTGGCGGTGATTATCAGCAGTCGGTCGCCGACGTCGCGGTGCTGTTGCAGCAGAGCCTGAGCTTTCGCCAGTTGCATGGGTGCAATGACCTGCTGCATAAAACGTTTATGCANTTCTGCCAGTTCTGTCATGGACATTTCAGTCAAAGGCTGCAAAGAAAATTCAAGATAGGCAAAAATATCCAAACTACCGGCGACGTAATCAGCGTAGAATTGATCATTCGCTTTCTTGAACTGCTGGGCATCAACAAGTTGCTCAGAGACTAAAAATTCGCCCCAGCTGTGATCACTGTCACCAGAGATCAATGTGTTGTCGAGGTCGAAAATAGCCAGTGCCATAACTTAGAGTCCAATTGGGTTTTAGCCCGAGAGGATAACCATAGCGCATGGTTGTCTCAAGAGAAAATTGCCGATACCGGCAGACTATGGAACAATGCTTCGGCGTTTTTGCTTGCATAAAAGGGTGTAATTGAATTGGTTGATAAGGATGGTTATCGCTCCAACGTCGCTATTGTTATAGGTGATGGCAATGGTCGTCTATTCTGGGCAAAACGGGTGGGCCAGCAGGCTTGGCAGTTTCCTCAGGGCGGAATAGATCACGGCGAGTCTGTGGAGGATGCGCTCTATCGCGAACTCTATGAAGAGGTCGGCCTCAAGTCTGATGATGTCAAAATCCTCCAGCGTTCCAAGCGCTGGTTGCGTTACAACATTCCCGAGCAGATGCAGCGCAAACACTCCAAGCCTCTGTGTATCGGCCAAAAACAACGCTGGTTTTATCTGCAGATGACCTGTGATCCTGCAAGTATTCGGTTTGATACCAGCGGCACGCCCGAATTCGATGATTGGCAATGGGTTAACTACTGGTATCCAGTCAATTCAGTTATCTCCTTTAAGCGCACTATTTACCGCAATGCATTGCAGGAATTCTCCTCCGGCAATGCCCGCTTGCAGCATTCATTCTCTAAGGACCTCTAGCTATGTTGGCGTCGCTGCGCAATATAGTGCAGGAAGTGAACAGTGCCCGCAGTCTTGGCGAGGTGCTGACAATTATCGTCAAAGAAGTGCGCTCGGCCATGCAGGCTGGAGTCTGTTCGGTCTACCTATTCGACGAGTCCGATCAGCGCTACGTGCTTATGGCCACCGAAGGTCTGCGCCAAGAGTCCATTGGCAATGTCCGTTTAGCCATGCGCGAGGGTCTGGTGGGTCTGGTTGCCGCTCGAGAAGAACCGCTTAATTTAAAAGATGCCGACAAGCACCCGAACTTTGCCTATTTCGAAGAGACTGGCGAGAGCCCTTTTCACTCCTTTTTGGGTGTGCCAATAATTCATCACCGCAAGGTCCTCGGTATCCTAGTGCTGCAGCAGGAAACTCAGAGACGTTTTGAGAGTGAAGAAGAAGCCTTCGTGGTCACTGTCTGCGCCCAGCTATCTGGCGCTATTGCCCATGCAGAAGCCACAGGTGCACTGCGTCAATTGGCTTCAGCTGGGGGTGAGAGACTTCGCGAAGCGTTATTTCGCGGTATTCCCAGTTCACCTGGTGTAGGTATTGGCCGGGTTGTATTGGTTGCCCCGACTGCAGATCTCAAATCTGTTCCCGAGCGCTTTGCCGCAGACATTCCTGCCGAGATTGGAATCTTCCGCACCGCACTGGAGTCCGCCAAAGACGATATGCGTAATCTCAGCAAGGGGCTCGAGGGCAAGCTGAGCTCGGAAGAGATCGCGCTATTTGATGTTTATAGTCGCATGCTTGATGACCATTCCCTGGGTGGCGAAGTGATCGCGGCGATTGTTGACGGTCAGGCTGCGCAGAGCGCCTGGAGTTCGGTGATCCTTAAGCATGTGCGCACTTTCCGCAAAATGGACGATCCCTATCTTCGAGAGCGCGCCGCCGACGTCAATGATTTAGGTCGTCGTGTGCTGGGTTACCTGCAGCGCAATCAACAAAACACCCAGCCCCTGCCGAGACGTATTATTTTGGTTGGCGAAGATCTGTCGGCCTCGGCTCTGGCGGATATTCCCATAGACCGCTTGGTGGGCATTGTCTCGGTTAAAGGGTCTAGCAACTCCCATATGGCGATTGTTGGTCGCGCCCTGGGCGTGCCCACAGTGATGGGCGCGGTGGATTTGCCCTGGACCGAGATGGAGGGCCATGAATTAATTATTGATGGTTTTAGCGGTGATGTGATCAGCCGTGCGACTCGCAGTATGCGTCGTGCCTACCTACACCGTCAGCGCGAAGAGAAGCTGCTGTCCAAGGATCTTGAAAAACTCCGTGATATTCCCTGCGTTACTCCGGACGGATTTTCCGTGGCCCTATGGATCAATACCGGCCTGCGTCAGGATATTGCCCTGGCCTTAAAAAGCAGCGCCGAGGGTGTGGGTCTCTATCGCACCGAAATTCCATTTTTTATGCGTTCGAGTTTTCCTACGGAAGACGAGCAAACCGAAATCTATCGCGAGCAGTTGCAGGCTTTTGCCCCCAATCCCGTGACCATGCGAACTCTGGATATCGGCGGCGATAAAGCGCTGCCCTATTTCCCTATCGAAGAGGAAAATCCGTTTCTTGGCTGGCGCGGCATCCGCATCTCCCTCGATCATCCAGAGATTTTTCTGATTCAGATTCGCGCCATGTTGCGCGCCAGTGAAGGGCTCAATAATCTGCGTATCATGCTGCCCATGATCAGCAGCGTGCCAGAACTCGACAGCGCCATGGAGCTCATCGATCGGGCCTACCGCGAGCTTATGCAAGAAGAGGGTTATCAGCTGGAGAAGCCCGCCATCGGCGCCATGATTGAAGTGCCAGCCGCGGTCTATCAAGTTAAAGAGATCGGTCGGCGAGTGGATTTTCTCTCTGTCGGCACCAATGATTTAACTCAGTATCTGCTTGCCGTGGACCGTAATAATCCGCGAGTTGCGGATCTTTATCACTCCCTACACCCAGCGGTTCTACGAGCCTTAAAAAGTATTATTGAGCAGGCCGATGCAGTGAATTGCCAGATCAGTGTCTGTGGTGAAATGGCCGGTGACCCTCTCTCGGTGGTCATGCTAATGGGTTTGGGTTACGACCACTTATCCATGAGTGCCAACAGCTTGCTGAAAGTGAAATCTATGCTCAGCCAGGTCTCGAAAGCCGAGGCCCGCAGTTTGGCCAAACGTGCTTT
>JGI20152J14361_10002874_pt1 | contig 9996 bp, 6 predicted proteins | sample COG_02_FD_14361 | JGI IMG/M metagenome (IMG submission 14361)
GTTTATTAAAGCGGCACAACACGTTAAGAAAAACAGCAATACGCCTGTTCGCTTTGTTATAATTGGAGACGGTGAGTCTAAAAAAGACATTCAAGAATTGTGCTTCGCTTCAGGCTTATCGTTCCACGATGGCACTTCTAATGATGCTGAAGTAATTTTTACCTCTTGGATAAAAAAAATAGATTGGGCATTAGCTGGGCTTGATATTGTTTGTTTGACCAGCCTGAACGAAGGAACCCCAGTAAGCTTAATAGAAGCGCAAGCAGCAGGCAAGCCCATTGTAAGCACTGAAGTCGGCGGAATTAAAAATGTAGTACTACCAAATGAAAGTGCTTTTCTAAGTTCGGTAGAAAACGAGACTTTATTCCTTGAAAATTTAATGCAGTTAGTCGATAATCAAAAGCTCAGAAAAACAATGGCGGGCTGCGGCACAGCTATGGTTATGGAAAAATTTAGCTATCAAGTTTTGGTTAAAAACATGGAGACTTTATATTCAAGGTTATTGAAGGAATAGAATTAAGCCAAGAATATTGATTTGCTTAACTTTGCACCGCAAAAATAAAACATGAAAAAACTCCATTTAATTCTTAGCGTTATTGTGTTGGGCTTTGGCTTTTCAAGTTGTATCAACCAAAGTATAATGCTTAAAACTGAAAAGGATTATCAATTTGACATACCCGACGACACCGTAAAATCAAATGGCTACATAATTCAGCCAAACGACTTATTCTTTTTTAGGCTATACGCCAATGCTGGATTTAAACTCATCGACATTTCCAATCAAGGACAACAAGCTGGCGGGCAAATGATGGCCGGNGGACAAAACTTAGCTGTTTTTAGTTACTTAGTGGANCAAGATAGTACCTGTAANTTACCTGTTTTAGGCNATGTGAAGATTGGTGGNAAAACAGTNCGCGAAGCAGAACTCTTTTTGCAAGAAAAATATGCTTATTCGTTTAACGACCCATTTGTTCAGTTATTTGTGAATAATCGACGGGTATTTGTGTTTCCAGGAAGTTATGGCAATGCAACCGTTATTCAGTTAAACAATAACAACACAACGATAATTGAAGTTTTAGCTCGCGCTGGTGGAGTTTCTGAATTTGGAAAGGCTCAAAAAGTAAAATTGATACGAAAAACGGGCGATCAAAACGACCCATTGGTTTACGAGTTCGACCTTAGTACGATTGAAGGTTTGAAGTATGCTAATATGTTAGTGCGTACTGAGGACATTATTTATGTTGAACCTCGAAGAAGAATTGCTTCCAATTTGTTGAGGGAAATCACCCCGTTTGTAAGTCTTCTTACAACTGTTTTGCTTACGATAACAACATTGCAGGCTTTATCAGCTTTAAATAATTAGATGATACAGGACGCTAGAGAGGAACAGAACGAAAGTCTTGATTTATACAAAGAAAGACTCACAAAATTTAGTCAAGATTTTGAAATTGGGTTATTTATACATCTAATCCAAAAATCGTTCATCTGGATTTTACTATTTGTTTCTTTAGCGTTTGGTGGTGCTTATTTGTATTTGCGATACTACCAACCCATGTATCAAAGTACAAGTATTTTACAATTAAAAGAATCTAATCAAGCCAGTCAGCTTCTTGAAATAGATTTTGGTAAAAANCAAAACGAAGATATGATGTCCGATTTGGAAGTCATTCGGTCAAAAGAGTTTCTGAAAACTATTTTCAAAAAATTGCCACTTGACATCTCCTATTTTAACGAGGGAGAATTACTAAATTATGAGCTTTACATGTCTTCTCCGTATATCGTGGATTACGACATAATTAGTGCTGAAGCTTTCGCACATAAATATTACATCTACTTTCCCAATACCACTCAAATACACCTTTCTATCGATGAGCCTATAGGTGATGCTAATTATCAAGTGTTTAAAATAGACGGGGATATAGAGTTGCCGTTCGTAACGCTTTCAATAAAAATATTGGATTTTGATATTATAAAAAACGACCAGGAAACGGGAACAAGAAACGATGTGTTTTTTACACTTAATAATAACGCGAGCATTGTAAATAGATACAGTAAAAGTCTTGATTTAACGGTTTTGAGCCAGTCTGCAAAATCAATTAGCATATCATTTACCGACCCTAACCCTAGAAAAGCCGCTGACCTTGCAAATGCAATTTCTACAGGTTTTATTGACTATGATCTAACTCGAAAAATCTACAGTTCAACACAGGTAATAGAATTTATTGATAGTCAAATTTCTGAAGTTTACGGAAGACTTAAAGAATCAGAAGTATCAATTCAGGAATTTAAGCTAAGTAATAAGGTAACTGGTTCAAGTGAGTTGACTGGAATATATCTCGATCGACTTGGAAATTTAGAGGAAGAATTAATAAAGCAAGAACTGGAGCAAGAAATATTGATACAAGTAAAACAAGCAGCTACTAGTTCTTCTGACTCCGTAGAGGTTCATCAACTTATCCCATTGCTTACCGGCACTCAATTCGAAGATAACTTGTTACAGCAAATTGCTTATTTGCAGGAACTTCAAATCGAAAAAGACCAAAGTCTNTATGAAGTAACTCAATCAAGCGGAAGGGTTCAAAATTTAGATTACCAAGTGCGTATTCAGAAAAAGTTGCTCTTTGAAAGCATTATTTCTATGGAGGTGAATTTAAAGAATCGGATAACAAGCTTGAAACAAAAAATTGGCGAAATAGAAGGAACCTTTAGCGGACTGCCACTGCAAGAACTTAAATATTCTAGGCTAAAAAGAATCTTTACAATTAATGAAAAATTCTACACTCTACTTCTAGAAAAGAAAGCAGAATATGCCATAGCCAAAGCAGGTATTGTACCTGAAAGTGTAATTCTAGAAAGGGCTACACCAAATAACCTACCGGTAGAACCAAATAAAAAAATGACCTACATTGTTTTTGCAATTTTTGCAGTTTTCCTTTCCATTCTGCTAGTANTGGTGCGCTACCTGAGTCATAATACCATAGGATCATTAAATGAAATTGTAAAAATGACAAATGCTTCGGTGGGTACTTTAGGTATTGTCCCAGAAGTTAAAGAGAAAATTCCAGTTAGTCAATTGATCGTTGACCAAAGGCCGAAATCTGTTTTAGCTGAATCATTCCGATCCTTGAGAACCAATTTACAGTTCCTATCCACTGAGGCTGAAGGATCAAAAGTTATCGCGATTACCTCTACCATTTCTGGTGAAGGAAAGACCTTTGTTGCTATCAACTTGGGAGGGATTATAGCTTTCTCTGGCAGAAAAGTAATAATTCTCGATTTAGATATGCGTAAACCTAAAATCCATAAGGGTTTCAATGTTCAAAATAAAAATGGCATGTCTACCCTACTTATCGGAAAAGATAAAATCTCTGATACGATACAATCGAGTCAACAAACGAACTTAGACTTTATTACTGCTGGGCCAGTGCCGCCAAACCCTTCAGAGTTAATCATCAATGGTAAGCTGCCCGAAATATTGAAAGAGTTAAAGGAAACCTACGATATCATTATTATTGATAACCCTCCTGTTGGATTGGTAACTGATGGAATTTATTGCCTAAAACTAGCCGATTATCCACTCTACATATTTAGAGCTGGATACAGCAAGCGAAACTTTGTTCAAATGGTTGATCGTGTAGTTAATGAGAATAACTTAAAAAATCTAGCGGTTGTTTTGAACGGTGTAGAAATTAGAAGCGGCCGATACAGTTATAACTACAGCTACGGCTATGGTTATGGATACGGCTATGGATACGGCTATGGATATGGCGGTTATTACGAAGAACCTGAGCAGCAAGAAACAGAAAAAAAGAATCGCTTTTTCAATAAAAAAAATTAGCAGATGAAGATAGTTGACGAGCCTCTTAAAGGGCTGTATGTTCTAGAACCAACTGTTTTTGAGGATGAGCGGGGATATTTTTTCGAATCCTACAATCAAAATAAGTTTCATGAATTAGGTATCACTCATAATTTCTTACAAGACAATCAATCTCTTTCAGTCCCTAAAAATGTTTTACGCGGATTACATTTTCAGAAACCTCCTCATGCTCAAGCAAAATTAATTAGAGCGATTGTAGGTGCTGTGCATGATGTTGTAGTTGATATAAGAAAAGGCTCGCCCAATTATGGTGAACATTTTGGTATTGAACTGAGCGCAAAAAACAAACTTTTTTTATTCATTCCAGAGGGATTTGCCCATGGATTTGAAACACTTGAAGACAATACCCTGTTCAATTACAAATGTTCCAGCATGTATAACAAGGATTCGGAAGGTGGTATTCTCTGGAACGATAAAGACTTAGCTATAAACTGGAATTCTAAAAATCCCATACTTTCAGAAAAAGATAAAGTCAATCCTAAGTTCAAAGATTTCGAAAGTGAATTTGTGTATAAATCGATCTAATTCTTTATTAAAACTGACCAACAACAATGAACCGATTAGCTAGCTTTGGTTTTGAATTGAATTCTATAGATTTATACAAATACGTAGGCATTTTTTGCTTCGCACTTACGTTATCGGTGCTAATGAACACAATTTTTCTTAAGTTTTCAAAAAACTTAGGAAGAAGAAATGTTGATGAAAGTATTGTAAGGTGGTCTCCCGTATCAAAACCTGCTTTAGGAGGCATAAGTTTTTACATAATTTTTTTGGTAACGTATATGCTGTATACGTTATTATTTCATCCTTTATTAGATGGGTTAAACACCAAGCATATAGGTNTTCTCATAGCTGCAGGTATGGCTTTTTTAATGGGCTTATCCGATGATGCTTATAATACAAACCCATTGCTCAAATTTTTGGTGCAAGTAGCTTGTGGCTGTGTGCTTATTCTAACGGGCACCTATATCTCCTTTTTTGAGCTTTCCCTGTTCAACTATCTGCTCACTATAATTTGGGTGGTAGCAGTTATGAACTCCATCAACATGTTAGATAACATGGATGGCATCACAACTATCGTATCGTTGTTTATCATCTGCTGTGCAATGAGCGTAGCATGGATAAGCCCAAATTTCAACCATTTCTTTTTTACTTCACTCATAGGCGTATCAGGCGCACTTGTTGGTTTCTTGTTTTTTAATTGGCACCCTTCAAAAATGTTTATGGGGGATACAGGGAGTCAATTTCTAGGCATATTTCTAGCAATTTTTGGTATCATTTATTTTTGGAATAATCAATCCGTAGGAGTTAATGAAGAAGCCGTTTCTAAGCAATTCGTCATTGTACTAATAGCATTTGTAATTCCTATTAGTGATACCTTAACGGTAATTATTAATCGCTTACGAAGAGGTCAGTCTCCTTTTGTTGGGGGAAAAGACCATACAACGCACCACCTTTCTTATTTAGGATTGTCTGACAGAAACGTTGCACAAATTTTTGCAGCAATAGCTGGAGTAAGTTTTATTCTCATCTATGTTATTGCTAATGCATTTATCATTTGGGATATCAGTTATAGCCTGATTTTTGGATCATGGTTTTTAGTTGTATTTGGAACACTTTTTGGCATTACCCAATTGTCGAAAACAAAAAAAAGGTTTAAGGAAATAAATGAAAAGTAATATTCGCAGGGGATTCTTAATTACTTCTATTACGCTGGTCATATCAGCCTTTAGTATCTATCTTTTCACCTACTCCACTTATGAAGAGAAAGAAGATTTATCCTACCAGAAAGTATTTGAAGCGAATTATAAAATTTTTGCTTTAAATCTTCCCAATTCCATTGAATTTGCTGGAGAGAAGGTTCCTTTGCAGTTGATCGACGTAAAAGAAAAACTGGATAGAGAACTGCATGTAAACACTTATTGGCAATCCAATACCCTTCTGTTTATTAAACGATCAAATCGCTGGTTTCCGGTAATTGAAAAAATACTCCTGGAAGAAAATGTACCCAATGACTTTAAATACTTGGCGCTCATAGAAAGTGGATTAACACAAATCGTTTCTCCAGCTGGTGCTGCTGGATTTTGGCAAATTATGAAAAAAACGGGACCAGAATACGGACTTGAGGTTAACAGCGAAGTTGATGAACGTTACCACATTGAAAAATCAACTCACGCGGCTTGCTTGTATTTAAAAGAAGCCAAAGAAAAATTTGGATCATGGACGCTTGCTGCTGCTTCATATAATATGGGGCAGTCTGGATTGCAAAAACAACTGGATAAACAACAGGTGAATTCCTACTACGATTTGCTATTGAATTCAGAAACTTCGAGGTATCTATCTAGAATTATTGCTGCAAAACATATTCTATCCAATGCCGATCAGTTTGGATTCAATTTTAGAAGTAAAGACCTATATCCTATTATTAGCTACAAAACAATTACGCTAGACAGCTCAGTAAATAGCTTTGTTGATTACGCAGCCTTAAACGGCATAAACTATAAAGTGTTGAAGTACCTTAACCCATGGTTAAGAGATAAAGACCTGAATAATTCGAGCAAAAAAACCTATTCGATTAAAATACCCGACGAAAAATTCATAGACCAATTACAAACTCAACTTCCAATTACAGCTATAGATACTTCACAGAACAAAAACTAAGATGCGACAAGAGTTTTTGGAAGTTTACGGAGCGCGCGAGCACAATCTAAAAAATATTGATGTAAAAATTCCACGGAATAAGCTCGTCGTTATTACTGGGTTAAGCGGTAGTGGAAAATCCTCGCTTGCTTTTGATACCATTTACGCCGAAGGACAGCGTCGCTACATAGAAACTTTTGCTTCTTATGCTCGACAGTTTATTGGAGCATTAGAACGGCCAGATGTAGATAAAATCAGCGGCCTGAGTCCTGTTATTAGTATTGAGCAAAAAACGGTGAACAAAAGCCCTCGGTCTACCGTTGGAACAATAACCGAAATTTATGATTTTGTCCGTTTACTGTATGCCCGTGCGTCAGATGCCTACTCCTACAATACTGGAGAAAAAATGGTTCAATACAGCGATGAGGAAATTCTAAAGTTAATTCAAAGCGATTATAAGGACCAGAAAATTTCAATCCTCGCTCCACTTGTTCGCGGCAGAAAAGGTCATTATCGCGAATTATTTCAAAATGTAAGTAAAAAAGGGTTTCTCAAGGTTCGCGTGGATGGAGAACTGCAAGATATTATACCCCGTATGCAATTGGATCGCTACAAAACACACGATATTGAGGTAGTTATTGACCGGTTAAAGGTAGACACTAAATCAAAATCACGCATCAAAGAATCGTTTAAAACTGCCATGAAAATGGGCAACAATGTGATAATGGTTCAAGGCGAAAAGGACGATAAAGCCCGATTCTTTTCAAGGAACTTAATGTGTCCAAGCACGGGAATCGCTTATGATTTGCCCGCTCCTAATCTTTTCTCGTTCAATTCACCAAAGGGCGCTTGCCCGCATTGTAACGGATTAGGAGAAGTCTCTGAAGTGGATTTAGATAAAATTATTCCAGATACAAAAAAGACCATTAAACAAGGTGGTTTAGCCCCTCTAGGTGCCTATAAAGCCAATTGGATTTTTAAACAGGTTGAAGGACTGCTATCCTCTAGGGGTTACAAAATCACCTCTCCTCTTTCCGAACTTGATGAAGAGACCATTGACCAATTACTCTATGGCAGTAATGAAGAAATTGTCGTGGAATCTCAATTGGCTGGAGTGAACAACAGTTATCGCTTCAACTTTGACGGGATTGTAAATATGCTGACTCAGCAAAGGGATGATGATTTCGGAAAAGGCTACCAGCGTTGGGCACAAAGCTTTATGAACAAAGTAACTTGCCCTAATTGTGAAGGGACTAGACTAAAAAAGCAAGCACTCTACTTTAAAATTGACAATAAAAATATTGGTGATATTGCTGGATTAAATATTGCTGAACTTGGAAATTGGTTTGCTTCGATTGAATCTAAACTCTCCAAAAATCAGGGTAAAATTGCCGAAGAAGTAGTGAAGGAAATCCGCACTAGAATCCAGTTTTTATTGGATGTTGGGTTAAGTTACCTATCCCTCAACCGATCCGCAAAAACCCTATCTGGTGGTGAAGCTCAGCGCATTCGATTGGCTACTCAAATTGGTTCTCAGTTGGTAGGCGTATTGTACATTTTAGACGAGCCAAGTATCGGCTTGCATCAGCGAGACAATTCTAAATTAATAGTGGCTTTAAAGAATTTACGAGATATTGGAAATTCGGTAATGGTAGTTGAGCACGATAAAGACATGATGCTGGATGCCGATTACATTTTTGACATAGGACCGGGTGCTGGAATTCACGGTGGACATGTGGTGGAAGAAGGGACTCCAAAACAAATTTTGAAAGGCAACAGTGAAACGGCGGCCTACCTCAACGGCAAAAAACAAATTGAAGTTCGAGAAACGCCGCGAAAAGGCAATGGAAAAAAGTTAATACTAAAAGGAGCTTCTGGACACAACCTAAAGCAGGTAAACATTGATTTACCCTTAGGTAAATTCATTTTAGTTACGGGCGTTTCAGGCAGTGGTAAGAGCAGTTTGGTAAACCATACCCTCTACCCTATTTTGAATCAATATGTGTACAAATCTGTAACTAAACCACTGCCTTACAAAAGCATAAAAGGATTAGAGCATATTGATAAAGTCATAGAAATCGACCAAAGTCCTATTGGAAGAACACCGCGATCTAACCCCGCAACATATACGGGTGTTTTTAGCGATATCAGAAATCTATTTGCTCAATTACCCGAAGCAAAAATTAGAGGTTACAAGCCTGGGCGATTTTCATTTAACGTTAAAGGTGGGCGATGCGAAACCTGCAAAGGAGCTGGAGTAAAAACCATTGAAATGAATTTTCTGCCCGATGTATATGTGACTTGCGAAGACTGCAATGAAAAGCGCTACAATCGAGAAACCTTGGAAGTGCGTTACAAAGGAAAATCGATATCGGATGTGTTGAATATGACTATGGAAGATGCTCTGCCATTTTTTGAACATATACCATCAATTGCACTAAAAATCAGAACCTTAAATGAGGTTGGATTGGGTTACATTTCTTTGGGTCAGTCCAGCGTAACGCTTTCTGGTGGTGAAGCACAACGGGTTAAGTTGGCCAGCGAATTGGCAAAAAAGAATACCGGAAACACCTTCTATATTTTGGACGAACCTACTACTGGTTTGCATTTCGAAGACATTCGAATTTTGCTTGGAGTACTTAACCGATTGGTAGATCAAGGAAATACGGTATTGGTAATTGAGCACAATATGGACTTCATAAAGGTGGGCGATCATTTTATAGATATTGGCCCTGAAGGTGGAAACGAAGGTGGAACAGTTGTCTATCAAGGAGATATGAAAGGCCTCGTTAAATGCGAAAATTCATATACAGGTAAGTTCTTGAAAAAAGAAATAGAAGGGTAACTGAAAAGGCTTGTTCATACGCTTGGCTTCGTTTCTAAAACCATTTTTAATAAAACACAAAGCAATTTACCCGCTTATTAGCGCAGCTCTTTTTTAACCACTTACTTTATTCAATGTATTGTAAAAGAATACCAGCCATACAAAACTACCCAAGTACATTATTCTTTGAATTATTCCGACATTCGAGTTCATAAGTCCGAACGGTCTTGTATATGATAAGTAGCGGGTTTTACACACTAACTTTTCGGATTATAACTGACCTTTAATTTATTCATTTATGTTTCGTTTAAGCGATTAAACCGCTATTTTTTATATACGTTGTTGGCAACAGTTTTATCTTTTATTAAATATTAAAATAGGTAAATCCTGATATTCTAATATTCCAACACGATAGGAATATTCAGGAAGAAACTTTTCAATTTCTTTTGGTTGATTCCAATGTGTTGTAAACTTGGCAGGTTCTAGAAGAAATTTTAAAAAAGCACTTAGTATTTCTTTTCTTTCTAACAGTTCTTTTTCAATGATTTGTTTAATTGAATCATTATTGTATTTAGTATTTGTCAGTGAAAAAGTCGAGCCATTGAAAAGATAGTACAAAGTTGCTTTTCCAATAGATTCTTTGGTAAGTGTTACT
>JGI20152J14361_10002875_pt1 | contig 9993 bp, 7 predicted proteins | sample COG_02_FD_14361 | JGI IMG/M metagenome (IMG submission 14361)
GCAGTTAACCGCAGAAAGCACCAATGGCCAAGCCAAAACCGAACCCGTGCCCTCACCCAGGGCCAGATTAAGGCTCAGCAAGGGCCGTTGACCCAAATGTTTCATAATGGCGTGCTGAGCAATATGGGATGACTGATGGCTGAATTGGGCATAGTCGATGATCTGCGGGTAGAGGCGATGCAGGGCCAGCAGGGCTGTAGAACAGGCAAAACCGTCAACCAAGAACATCCCACCCAGTTCCGCCGTCATCGCCATAGCGCCCATTATCGCGGCTATTTCAAAGCCGCCCAGATGGCGAACGGTGGACCAAGCATCGCTCAGGTCCTGGCGATGTAAGGCCAGCGCCTGGGTCAGGACATCGACCTTATCGCGGAATAAGATCGGCTCGAGGCGACTTCGGTTGGTCACGGCAACCTCCGGTGGCAAGTCCAACAGCGCAACGCAGAGCGCTGCAGCACTGGTGGTGTTGCCCTGTCCCAACGCGCCGAAGGACAACACCCGGGCCCCTTCCGCCATCTTAAGCGCCGCATGCTCGCTGCCCAGTGTGACCGCCTGATGCATTTGTGCCGTCGTCATGGCCGGCAACATCGAAATATCTCGGGTACCGGCAGCAATTTTTTGGCTATAAAGCCGCGGCTGAGGGTCGATTTCAGCACCGTTTAAACCACAATCTATCACCGACAGCTCAATCTGATATTGAAGGCATGCGACGGCCACTGGCGCCCGTCCAGTCAATATCCGCTGAACCTGGTCGGTAGACGACAGCCGACTGATGTTGGATTGATGTGAGCGGTCATATACGCCGTGGTCGGCACAAAAGACCAGATGTCGCAGCTGCTGTAATTCAATGTCCTGGGTCTGTTGAATGCTGGCCAGTTTGCGCACAACACCCTCCAAGAGTCCGAGTGAAAAGGGCGGCAGACCCAACGCATCAATCTGCGCCTCTAAGCGATCGCCGGCGTCTGAGCGAACCGGCACAATGGTAAAAGACAAGGGCATGAGCGGCTTCCTAAAAGATATTTAAGTTTAGCAGAGCAATGACCGCGTGGATTTCTTGATTGTGCCACGCAGCGCTTTAGCTCATCTCATGCAGATTGACAGCAAGCCCCAAGTTGACCGCGGCCTAAAAAACTGTTCATAATATGAGCCTCTCTCCTACTAGATAGCTTGCATCCATGACGCTGCACTCACATTTGTCAAAAGAAGAAAAGTCGGACCCGAGTGCAACCTTTGCGGCGCGGCTGCGGATCCTGGTAGCGGAAAGTTCGGTGTCAGCCTTTGCCCGCAAGGTGGGCCTGAGCGAGAGTTTGATTCGTAAATATCTCAATGGCACTGAACCAAGCCTGTCACGCGCCGATCTGATCGCGCGTCGGGTTAATGTCAGCCTGGAATGGTTAGCCACCGGCTGTGGCTATCAATATCGCCAAGCGGAGGTCGTAGATGAGGCAGCCTTGATGGTCGCCAACCAGATCGCCCAGCAGCTTCTAAGTGCCGATGCCCGCGAACTCGACGAGACGCAAGGCTTAACCTTGCTGGTTTCGATTTACCAGTTTTTACGCGCCCACAAAAAAACCGATGGTTATCTAGATGAACCCGGTGCACGGCAATTCGCCGTGCATGCGCTGGCCTCGATACAGGCGACCGAGCCTCTATAGGGTTTGGCTGGCAATGCACCGATCGCGCGAGCGTTTGGCCTGATACATCAGGCTGTCCACCTTCTGCATCAGTTGTTCTTCGCTCAGTTGCCGCGTTGCCTCGGGGTGGTACTCCACCAGGCCGACCGAACAGCCCAAGCCCAGGTCAGGGTTAACGCCGATCTTCTGCAATGCCTCGGGTTGAAAAAAAGTGTCGATAAAGCGATATAAAATGGCTTCGGTCTCGCCCAGATGGAGGTCTTGAAAACACACCAAAAATTCATCCCCGCCCAAACGATAGAGGTGATCTGCTGAGCGGATCCGAGCCGTCAAATCCGCGCAAAAGGCCTTCAGATATTCATCCCCTACCCAATGGCCGTGGGTGTCATTGACCGACTTAAAGTTATCCAAATCGATAAAGGCTAGGCACAGTGTGCTGACACTCCCGGGCGTCAGTAGGCGCTGTATATCTTCGCTAAAGGCGATGCGGTTGTACACACCGGTGAGCGCATCGTGATAGGCCAGACGATGGGAATCCAAGCGATCGAGTATATACTCGACCGAACGCGATAGGCGCTCACAAATTTTTTGCATAATGGCGCGTGCATCTTGAGAATAGCTGGCCAGGTCGTTAAAAAAACTCAAGCGTAACTGACCAGTGCCACCGATAAACTGCAGGGGATACTGTAAAACCTCTAGGCCAATGCGCTGGTCCAGGACGTTACCCTTGGTGATTTTCCGGTTCAACTCTTGCCCGTCACTGAGGGTCAGTTGTATCGTCGAGCTGTGAACGGTGATGAAATTCTGCAAATTTTGCAGAAAGGCGTCGAGCTCCTCCAACGTTGAGCTGCGTATGGCCGAATCGCTAAAGGCCACCAGGGTATGCAATAAACCATTTTCCAGCTTTAGGGCATCGATGCCTAGCTGACGCTGCGCCAGATTGATCGCCTGGCGGGCGTCAACGGTGGTCTGCATCAAGGGTTGTCGGCGGCCCTCTCTAAACCAACCTACTCGGCTGTGCAGATGGTTGGCACGGCATTGTTTTATCCCAATACGAGCCCAGGCTTTGGCCCGGCCCGGTTCATTGAGATCACGCAGATAAACCACCAGCAGGCGCACGGGTAAGAGTTCCAAATGCATATTTTTACCCAACCTGCCAAGTCGGTCGGACAGGGTGGCAAACAGATCTTCGGCCTGATCGACGTCCAAATCTTGTGTGATCAGGCCGATACAGCGAATAAAGGCTTCTCCCTCATGCGATCGCGTTTGGGTTTGGCGCAGCTGCTGATGAATGGCCAAGGGCAGTCGTCGGTCGCCATCTAGGTAGGCCGCTATGGCCTGCAGGGCCAACATCTCCTCCTTGTTTAAGAACCGAATGCCACTCATATTGCGATATTCCATTATCAAAAATATATCGTCTAATAGTGAGATGGTGCTCTGCAGATGATCGGCATAGAAGGCGGTTAGTGCCAAATTGTAGAGGGTGGTACAAATTTGATCGAAATTACCATCGGCCAAAACCAAGGGATAGGCCGCCTCGATGGCCTTGCGCGCGGGACCGCTTTGTCCCAAACCGTTAAGCAAGAAGGACAGGCCGTTGAGCGTATTGTGGATGCGCACTGATAGGCCGCATTGCTTGGTGAGGTTTAGCGCCTTTTGGATATGCGACACGGCCTCCTTCGGCCTGCCGTTGGAGCCAAGCACGATACAGATATGATGATGCGCCGTGGACTGGCCAATCAGGTTGTGTAGCTGTTTAAAGTCCCGAACGGCCGCCAAACACAGGCTGATCAACCGCTCCGGCTGCTCCGCCAGCAAGACCTCATTGAACCACAGAGAGCATTTCACGAAGGCCGCCAAATTAGGCCAGCCCTGCTGGCTCAGCGCCCGTTCCAACTGCTCTAGCCGTTCGGCGTCCAGGTCGAGTTGGCCGTCCATGCAGACACTGAGAAAAATATAAAACTCGGCGAGCAGCTGCTGCTGTGCCTGGTGCTGCTGGTGCGCATAGAACCTGAGGTTGTGAGCGGCCTTGGTGGCAGCTGGGAAGTCCTGCAAGCACAGATATCCGACACAGATGGCCGACAGAGTCGCGAGACCGGACGGCACCGCTAAGGCCTCCAAATTGATTTGTTGCAACTCCTGCATATGGATATGGCAGCGTTCGGGATCATTGGTCAGAATCCAGGCAAACATTCTAGCACTGAGAATAGCCGCCTTGTCTTCGAGTACCAGATGTGGCTCAGCCTGGATGCGATCGGCCAAGGTCAAAATTTCATCGGGGCAGTATAGTGCTTGCGCGAACTCTAGATGCCGCCACATCTGAGCGCTCTGGAGTTCTACATGGTAATGCTGGCGGCTCTTAATAGAGCCGCCAGCCTTGTCAGGCACCGTTATATGGCGGCGCTTAATCTGCTGTACAAAACCTTGGATGTTTTTTAAATGTGTAAAGGCCATGGTCGACAAATACAGATGGAGGTGGATCTTGGCGGTAAATCGATAGTCTTCTTGTTGTAATAATTTCAGCGCGGAGGGCGATAGGTATTGCGCGTGGGTAACCGCAATGGTGACCGGCCGAGCGAAGCAGTGCTCGAGCAGGTAGGCCAAGGCTTTTTGCACCTCGATCTGCTCGTAGGAGAGCTCATCGGTATTCAGGGGTTCACGCTGCGCCGGTTCCTGATCGAGGACAAAGCTGCGTAGCACCGGTTTCAATACCGTAAAAAGGTTGGGCAGTTCAAGCACCTGCTCCATATCGGCGTCGGCCTGTTGCAGCGCAAACCGGATAATGGACACAAAGGGTTCAAAGGGCAGATGCTGTGCACTGGAGTCGAGGCTGATCTTTAAATCGTAGGGATCGGTTGCGCTTTGGCCCTTAGCTAGGGCCGGGTTTTCCAAGAAGAGGGTGACCGGTTGGGTCGAATTCTGAAAGAAACCAGACATCATGTAGAGTCAATGCAGCAGATGATGAGTTTAAAACTAGTTAAGGGGGGCAAGCCTGTCAATGTTGGAACGCTGAGTGGGTTGGGCTGCCAGCCTGGAATGAACCTAAATAAAAGGGCATAGCGAGCTGGGTTGTCGTAGTGGATGGGGTAGAACCCAACAAAAGCAGAATTCAAATAAACGTATTTATAAATATATTGTGACTGTGTGGCTTTTAACTAGTGGCTTTTAAATAAGCATCACTGTCTGGTGCAAAGGTGGAGTATATAGGTAGTAACGCGCCACCCAAGGCTCGTGCATCAAAACCAATGTTTCCGCATATTATGGTGGGTTTAGACAGCCCTTCCCAATTGTCAGTATGGCAAGCATGGCGAATTGCGTCGACCAGGTAAGTGGTGGCTTTTGCCGGGATGCGGCCATCGATAATCACACCTTCTGGATCAACAAAGGCACAGCCAGAGGCGATTGCATAGGCAATGGCCAAAGCCGCTTTGTCTGCCCAGCGGGTATAAACCAGCCATGTTTCTGGGTTTATTTCACTGGCGCCCTCAAGAAAGATCTTGGCCAGTCCTAGCTGGCTGAGTTCCTGGTCTAGGTGATACAGGGAGGCGTCTGCGATGAGCTGTTTACTGCTGCTCAGGGGTATGGAACCCATAGCGCCAGCATTGGTGTTATGCCCTGCGTATATTTGGTTATTTAAGACCAAGCCACCACCGATAAATGTACCGACATAAAAATATAAAAAGCTCTGCCACTTATGCGGGTTGCCAAAGGTTAGCTCGGCAATGCAAGCTGCGGTAGCGTCATTGGTGAGTGTGGTTGGAATCGTAGTGAGTGCCGCAATCTCTGCGCGAATATTGATGTTGGCCCACGATTTGCGCGCTTCTATCGGGCCTTTAAGCTCTCCCGCCCAGCCATCCATCGAATAGGGCGCCGCCACGCCAATGCCAAGAACCTTTGTATGTTGTTCAGCGGTGAGGCTGCCAAGTATATGATCCAAGCTCCGTTTAATATGGTAAAAAACTTCCTTGGGCTCTGGAAAAGCATAATTGTAAGATAAACGTGAGCGCACCTCTCCGGTAAAGCCAACCAATAATACTTCCAACGAACTGCGACCAATTTTGATGCCTATGCTTAACGCACCATCTGGATTGAGCCGATAAGGCGTAGAGGGTTGGCCTTTGCCACCGCGACGCTTTTCTCCTGCCAGTAATAAATCTTGTTCTTCCAGCCGATTGATTATTATCGTGGCTGTTTGTGGCGTGAGGTTGGTTGCTTTGGCAATGTCGGCTTTGGTTATCCCCCGGGTTTCACGAATAATGGCCAGAATGCGCCGCTCATTATATTGGCGCATGCCGGTCTGATTCGTGCCAGCATTGCGCAATTGGGGGTTTTCCAAATTCATAGTGTTATATGTAACTCGCGTCTTTGTGAACAACCTGATCAACACCCGTGATCATGGATACAATTTCATTGCCATCTGTTTCAGCGGTCAATTTATCGCCAACAATTCGCCCTTGGCGAAAAACAATAATTCGGTCAACTAAATTAAATACTTGGCGTAAATTGTGGCTAATCAGAATCAGGGGTGTGCCCTTCTCTTTCAAGCCACGAATGATGTTTTCCACGCGGGTCGATTCTTGAATACCTAAGGCGGCAGTGGGTTCATCCATAATGATGAGCTTATCGCCCCATCCCGCTGCGCGGCTAATTGCGACACATTGGCGCTGTCCGCCAGACATGCCTCTTAAAGATTGGCTAAGATCAGGAATCTTAACACCTGTTTTTTGTAATAGCTCTTGAGACTCCGCCAACATAGCCTTTTTGTCCATCCAGCTAAATGGACCAAAGTCGAACTTGGTGAGTTCTCGGCCTAAAAATATATTGGTTGGTACATCCAATTCGTCAGCCAGTGCCAGATTTTGGTAGACCGTTTCGATGCCTGCATCACGCGCTTCTAAGGGTGAAGCAAAGTCAACTTCTTCACCGTAGAATTTTACGCTGCCGCGGGTACGCCGTTCAACACCGGTAAGGTTACGCACAAAAGTGGATTTTCCGGCACCATTATCACCTACGATGGCCACATGCTCGCCGGGCGCTAAGATAAAATCAGCATCGTTGAGGGCATGCACGCCGCCATAGTGTTTGGTAAGGCCGCTAATCTCTAAAACGGGATGGGTCATATCTGCCTCCAATGGGCTAAATGTTTCTGTTGAGCTGAGAATGCCGACGAAAGGCACCCCTGTCAATTATTAAGTAAAATTGATTTAATAATTGACAGGGGTGATACAAATGAGCAATGATTCTGTCAGGCCATCTAAATGCCGCAAATACCTGTTCAGCAAATTATATTTTGTAGTTGGCGCCACAGGACGAAAATAAAAACATATCGGAGTATCGATGATGAGCATGAAAATGAATAAATTAATTGGCGCAATCGCCGCAAGCGCTTTGTTGTCTGGCGCAGTCTATGCAGAGTCTATTGGTTATATTACCAAGTCAGCGACTAACTCTGGTTGGATGATGATTAACCAGGGCGCGGCTGATGCAGCGAAAGAGGCAGGCGTTGACCTTATAACAGTAGGACCTACTTTCCAGGGTGACCTGTCTAGTCAGCTAGAAGTGTTTGAAAACCTGTTGGCTCAAGGCATTAAAGCCATTGCCATTGCACCTGTTGATTCCTCAGGCATTGCGCCTGCAGTAAAAGATGCCATGGACGCTGGTGTGGCTGTTGTGGCCATCGACACGGGTGTAAACGGCGCGGCTGTAACGTCATTCGTTGCCACCGATAACTATGCTGTTGCCAAGGTTCAAGGCGCTTATGCCGCTACGTTAGTAAATGATGGCGATGCTATTGTTTATGTAACGGGTAACCAAGCTCAAAGCACGGGTCAAGAGCGCCGTAATGGCTTCACCGAAGCATTCAAAACAGCGCGTCCAAACAGTGAAATTTTAGAAGTACCGACTGAATGGAACTCTGCCCAAGCTCAAGAAGGCGTTGAAGCTATTCTCAATGCGCGTAACGATATTAAGATGGTCGCAAACGCATGGGATGGCGGCACTATGGGCGCTAAAGCTGCAATGGAAAACCTAGGCTTGTCTGCTGGTGACGTGTTGCTGGTTGGTTTTGATGGCGCAACCGATGCCGTTGAAGCAATGGAAGCTGGTTGGGTACATGCCGATACAGCGCAGATGTTGTATCAAATGGGTTATCAAGGCATTAAAGCGGCTGTTGATGCATCAAACGGAAAAACAGTATCTGCCCGTATCGATACTGGTTTCTTCTTGGTAACACCTACGACTGCTCAAGCTTACAAAGACCTGGTTGGTATTAAGTAAATCATAATAAACTTAGTTTATGTAGCATGATAATAGAGCCCGGCGATGCTGGGCTCTTTTATAATTGGAGAAGAGATGAACGTGTTGAGTTTACAAGATAAAGCAATAACCCACCTAGTTTCTTTCTTTCGCAAAGAATGGTCTGGGGCTCTATTAGCTATATTGATTTTATCCATTGCGATTGAAATGGTAACGTCTGGAAAACCATTTTTTCACCCTACAAATATCATGACCATTCTCAATAACTCTGCAGCAATTGGCGTCGTGGCGGGTGGCATGACATTAGTGATATTGGCCGCTGGAATCGATCTATCCGTTGGCGCAGTAATGGGTATGGTTGCTGCGGTAACAGGTTATATAGCCAGTTACTGGGGACTGCCACCCGGTATAGCAATTTTTTGCGGCTTGGCTTTAGGTGGCTTGATTGGAGCAATACATGGCTCATTAATCGCCTATTTAGGCATGCCGGCATTTATCGTCACCCTAGCAGGACTTTCGGTCTGGCGAGGCAGTGCTCACCTGTCTACAGGCGCTCAGGCAACACCAAAATTACCAGCTACTTTTGACCTGTTTGGTCGATACAACCCGTTTGCCGGATTGCGCGAACAGTTTCAAGCTGGTGAGCTTTCGGGCCTAATGGAGTCGCTTGGCGGGTTTGTGGATGCCAATTGGATGGGCTTCTTTCGCACATTTCAGATGAGCATGATCATCTTCATCGTATTTTTTATTCTGCTAGCTGTAGTCGTTTCCAATATGAGATTGGGGCGATACATCTATGCTATCGGCAGTAATGAACAAGGCTCTCGGCAAGCGGGCATCAACACCCGATTGTATACGTTATACACCTATGTCCTCTGTTCTATGGGCGCAGCCTTCGGTGCATTGTTGTTTCTCGGTCGCGCACCTTACGCCAAGTCAGATTATGGGCAAATGTGGGAGCTAAATGCCATCGCCGCGGTCGTCATTGGCGGCACGTCACTGTTTGGTGGGCGAGGCACCGTGATTGGTACCTTTATGGGCGTGGTGCTTATTAAGCTCATTAACAATGGCCTGACCTTGGCTCAGCTTGAAACCTTCTGGCAGATGGTGGTAACCGGCCTTATTATTTTAGTTGCTGTGGGTATCGACATTGTCCGGCAGTCAAAATCCGCTGTTAAGGTACAACAGATGTTGGGTGTGGTGGCGATCGTGTTGGCTCTGTTCGCAGCCCTGACACCATTGTCTGCGTTGATTAGCTCGCTGATTAGTCTACATGAGCACAATTCGATGGTCGCCATGCAGCAAGCTGGGGCCAATATGGTGTCCTACCACTATGTAAGGTTGTTAGATGAAGTTGGTGTGCTCAATCTACACACCATTATTTCAGGCACCTGGATGATAAGCCTTGCGCTGCTGGCTTTAGTGGCCGGTGCGGTGGTGACGGTGGTTAAATTACACAAAACCCTGTCCTTTGCCATGGGCGGTATTTTTGTCGTATCAGCACTGGCACTGATTGCTTCCGATATGGCCGCAGCCGCACCACTGCTGATTTTAGGCGCGTTTGCAATGGCGGGTCTGCCTACAGTGCCCTATATGTTTGAACGAGCCAGAGCGTTAGATAGCGCCAACGGCTGATTATCTGTTCTGGTTAAGCCCTTGTAGGCATGATAACTGTGCAAGGGCAGTAAAGAGGGAGTGCATGCGCTGCCTCTTTACGGTTCGACTCGCCAGATCCGTCTCAACCAGCCCATCACGGTATTTAGCGCCATCTGCTGAGCTATATTGATCTATTGGCATACAACTCCCCCCTAAGAACATAATCATTGTTTAGATCTAATTTATCCTGCCGAGTTGGCGCAACAGGTGCTTGATATGGCCTCGAGCGTAACCAGTGTTGTGCGGCTACATCAATATCAGGTTAGCGAAGTCTCAGGCATTAGCCGTCAGTTTACTTAAACGTAATTTAGTCGCTCATCAAGCGTTGTTGGTTGACCCAGTCTTTGGGCAAATTATAAATGGCTTGCGGGGGTCATGGGGTTTTAAAACTCGAGATACAGTTGTACAGCAGTCATATCTATCAGAAGTGTTGTAGAAGTAACTGGGG
>JGI20152J14361_10002877_pt1 | contig 9987 bp, 9 predicted proteins | sample COG_02_FD_14361 | JGI IMG/M metagenome (IMG submission 14361)
TCATAAAAAATGGTGTTTACATGCTCACTTTCCACAGCCTCTTCCTTGTAAGCTTCTTTTCCAAGCAATTGTTCAAAAACCTTTTTGGTTTCGCTTGCATTATTAACTGCTATTCCTAAATGTTCAATCTTCAGTATTGCCATAATATTTTTTCATTCGTTCTACGTTAACTTCTTCATCCAAGATTTTGCCTTCGAAAATATGCTCAACCAATTGATTGGCATAATAAGGCCCTAGCAAAACTCCTTTACTCCCAAGGCCATTAAACAAAAACAGGTTCTTATTTTCTGGGTGGCTGCCTAAAAGAGGTCTTCTATCTTTAGCTCCCGGCCGTAAACCGGCTTCATGGTTTACAACAGTATACGGTAAACTAACTAAGCTTTCGAATCGCTTTTGTAACTCTTGTTTAGCTGATTCTGATGGGTTATCCGTTTTATCTTCCCAATCATAGGTCGCTCCAACTTTATATAAACCACCACCAATTGGCATTATAAAAAACCCCTTACTTAATGTAAAATCACAATTCAAATCTGGGCAACTTATTGTTAAAATATCTCCTTTTGTTGCTCCAACTGTAGCAAAGGAAAATTCTGGTTCGTCTTTTTCCTGATATCCTCGAGCCAGGATTACTTTTTCGCACGTAACTTCTTTTCCATTTTCTAAAACCAATTTAAAATCAGAGCCTTTGCTAATCTCTTCAACTTTAGAGGCGACTAATGCACCCATTTTTGAGAAATAGGATCTAGCATTCTTTAAAAAAAGGGGTAAGTCAACATTTCCAGTAAACTTTGTTTGGGCAAAGGGAAGGTCATTTTTTACTCCGTTAATCTGATGCTTTAATAATGGAAGGTTTATATAGTCATTAAATTTGGGGTCTCCAGCTTTTGCCTCCCAATCGTTTATCGTTTTGAAGTTCTCAAAAAACTTCAAATAAGGACGCTGGTGTAAAAACTTAACGTTCAATTTCCTTTCTAGTTGCCCATATTTTTCTAATGCAAACGGTAATACATTATCAACATTAAAACCTAAAGTAGGTTTACGAAAAACCACTGGATTATACAGTCCAGCCGCTACTTTACTGGAAGAGTGCAGGTGGTGATTATCAATAATGAGAAAATCTATGTTTTTCTCAATTAACTCAAAGGCAAGTAGACTCCCCGATATTCCTTGACCTACAATTACTGTATTAACTACCGTATTCATTTACACAAGAGTACGAACTAAAACAAAAAAAGCCGACTCTTTCGAATTGGCTTTTTATGTCAATATGATTTTCCCCTTATCCGTTAAGTGCTTCTGCACCTCCAACAATCTCCAGAATCTCTGTAGTAATAGCTGCTTGACGCGCTTTGTTGTAAGTCAACTTAAGGTCTCCTAGTAAGTCAGAAGCGTTATCTGTTGCTTTGTGCATAGCAGTCATTCGAGCTCCGTGTTCAGAGGCCAAAGAATCTTTAAGTCCTTTGTAAAATGCCGTTTTTAAAGCCGTTGGAATAAGAACTTCCAACAACTCTTCTTTCCCAGGTTGGAAAATATAATCGTTGTTTTCCAAACTCGCAACTGCGTTTTCATCTGCTTTAACAGGAAGTAAGCTTTCTGTCGTTACCAATTGAGTAGCCGCGTTTTTAAATTGATTGTATATCACCAACACCTCATCAAAGCTACCTGCAGCATAAGCATCCATTACCGGCTGAAAAATATCAGCGGCCTTTTGATAATTCATATCATCAAAAATGGTACACGCTTCAGTATGGTTCATTAGTGCTTCTCCTGAATACAATCTTGCATCTCGCTTAAACGCATCTGCAGCTTTTTTTCCTATTGGATAAAGCGTTACTTCTTTTCCCGCTAATTCAGTTGCAGATAAACGAGCAACTTGTTTAATGATGTTTGCATTGAATCCACCGCATAACCCTCTGTTAGAAGTTATAGCAATAACCAAAACCTTATTTACAAGACGCTCTGTTGCATATGGGTTTTCCATTTCCAACATAGTTTCGGTAAGGTTACCCAACATTTGTTGCAGCTTTTGGGCATAAGGTCTCATTTGAGTAATACTATCCTGCGCTTTTTTAAGTTTAGCTGCAGAAACCATTTTCATGGCAGAGGTAATTTGCATGGTAGAATTTACCGATGTTATCCTCGTACGTATTTCTTTCAAATTTGCCATTTCGCCTATATTAAGAGGTTACCTATTTCGTTTTGTATTTCAATGAAAGGTCATGACTAACATCTTCTAAAACATCAGTAATTCCTTCGTGGATTTTACCTGATTTCAATTCTTCCAAAACACTATTGTGTTTCTCTTCCATGAAGTTCAAAAACTCTTCTTCAAATTCTTTGATTCTATCAACAGGCACGTTACCCAACAAGCCTTTAGTTCCCAAGTAAATAATCGCTGTTTGCTTCTCAACGGTCATTGGAGAGCCTTCTTTTTGCTTCAAGATTTCAACGTTACGCTTTCCTTTCTCAAGCACACGAGTTGTAGCAGCATCAAGATCAGATCCAAATTTAGAGAAAGCCTCTAGTTCACGATACTGAGCTTGGTCTAACTTAAGCGTACCAGCAACTTTTTTCATTGACTTAATCTGAGCAGACCCTCCAACACGCGATACTGAAATACCTACGTTAATCGCAGGTCGAACACCTGAAAGAAATAAATCTGACTCTAAGAAAATTTGTCCATCTGTAATCGAAATTACGTTAGTAGGAATATATGCTGAAACGTCACCAGCTTGAGTCTCAATAATAGGTAATGCGGTCAACGAACCGCCACCTTTTACTTTGTCTTTAAGTGAATCAGGCAAATCGTTCATTTGAGCAGCAATCTTGTCATCGTTTATCACTTTTGCGGCACGCTCTAATAGTCTTGAGTGAAGGTAAAATACATCACCTGGGTACGCCTCACGTCCTGGAGGTCTTCTTAAAAGAAGAGACACCTCACGATATGCAACCGCTTGCTTAGATAAATCATCAAAAACAATCAGTGCTGGACGACCTGTGTCTCTAAAATACTCACCTACAGCAGCCCCGGTAAATGGAGAATAAAACTGCATTGGAGCAGGGTCAGAAGCATTGGCAGCAACCACAGTAGTATATGCCATTGCACCAGCATCATCTAACTTTTTAACGATCTGTGCAACTGTAGAGGCTTTTTGGCCTGAAGCCACATAAATACAATATACTGGTTTGCCAGCATCGTAAAATTCTTTTTGATTAATAATAGTATCAATCGCAACTGTTGTTTTTCCAGTTTGACGGTCACCAATGATAAGCTCTCGCTGACCTCTTCCAACCGGTATCATTGCGTCAATAGCTTTTATTCCAGTTTGTAAAGGCTCGGTTACTGGCTGACGATAAATAACTCCTGGCGCTTTTCTTTCAATTGGCATTTCAAACGTTTCACCTTGAATAGGACCTTTTCCGTCGATTGGATTACCCAATGCGTCAATAACACGACCAACAATTCCTTCACCAACATTGATAGAAGCAATTAATCCAGTTCTTTTTACAGTAGCACCTTCTCTAATTCCTTTNGANTGNCCTANNANTACNGCNCCNACGTTATCTTCTTCTAGGTTTAATACTATCCCTTTAAGACCTGTTTGGAATTCGATAAGCTCACCAGCTTGCACATTAGACAAACCATAAATACGAGCAATTCCATCTCCTACTTGGAGCACGGTACCAACTTCTTCTAATTCAGCCTCTGTTCTAAATCCAGCTAACTCTTCTCTAAGTATTGCTGAAACTTCTGCAGGTTTTAAATCCGCCATGATGTATTTATTAATTTGGGACTAGCCCTACTTGTTTTTATAATTCGATTCCTGTAATTCTATCTTCAATTCTTGCAGCTGTCTGGCTACCGATGCGTCTATTTGAGCATCACCAACCCTTAACACTGCACCGCCAATTAAGTCCGGATCAACTTCTTCAACTAACTCTATCGACTTGTGGTCCATAGTTGCTACAATAGAAGTAATTTTTGCTCTTAGCGCATCGTCCATCGCAGTAGCGGTTTTAACGTGTGCAACCACAACTTGATTGTATTCGTTATACAAATCTGTTAAGCCAACTGCAATTTCTTCTAGTAAATTAGAGCGCTTATTTTGTGTAATGATTTTTACAAAACCTTTAACTAAGTCACCTAAATCGTTTCCAAATACTCGGTCCACGATATTGAGCTTCTTATAGGTCTTGATCACCGGACTCTTGAACATTGCTCTTAAGTCATGGTTTTCGCCAATCACTTTCTGAATTAACTGCATGTCCATCAATGCCTTCTCAAGCTCGTTACGCTCTTGAGCTAATAACATTAATGACTTTGCATATCTTCTAGCGACTTTATTTGCAACCATCCTAGTTCAGTTTTAAATCTGCAACTAATTCGTTAGCCAGTGCGCGCTGCTTGTCATCATTAGCTAATTCTTTGCGAATAATTTTCTCAGCGATAGAAATTGAAAGACTAGCCATTTCTGATTTCATTTCAGCAATTGCACCTGCTTTTTGAGCTTCAATTGCAGCATGTGCAGCTTGAACTATTTTGTCAGCTTCTTCTTTTGCCTCTCCTTTAGCTTCACCAACAATCTTATCCTTCAACTCTCTCGCTTCTTTTAGCAATGCATCTCTCTCGATTTTTGCTTCAGCAATTAAGCTTTCGTTTTTTGACTGTAATTCAGCTAATTCTTTTTTTGCGTTTTCAGCAGAATCCAAAGATTCCCGTATGGTGTCTTCTCTTTCAGAAACTGAATCCAAGATTGGCTTCCAAGCATACTTTTTAAGTATGAAAACAAGCACCAAGAATAAAATCGTTTGCCAAAAGAAAAGGCCAACTGAAAACTGTTCGATTAATTTTTCCAAAACAATTTGTTGTTTAAAATGAACTTAAAAACAACACCTCCAGCCAACCGCTGGAAGTGTTGAGTAATAAATTACACTGCGAATAATGCAGCAAATCCGATTCCTTCGATAAGTGCCGCAGCAATTAGCATAGCAGTTTGGATCTTGTTTGTAGCTTCTGGCTGACGACCAATAGCTTCCATAGCCGATCCACCAATTCTACCAATACCCATTCCTACTCCGATAACAACCAATCCTGCACCTACAATAGCTGGAATTTCCATAACAATTTAAATTTAAATTAACAATAGTCTTTATTAATGATGTTCATGCTCTGCGACTGCACTACCGAAGTAGAGAGCAGTTAACATTGTAAATATATATGCCTGCAAAGCAGCAACAAGTAATTCTATAAGTGATATAAACACAGATAAACCAAAAGAAAGTGTACTTCCAATCCAACTGTGGAAAATGAACATTAACCCTATTAGGCTCATCAAAACTATATGGCCTGCAGTAATATTTGCATACAAACGAATAAGTAAAGCAAAGGGCTTAATAAACACGCCTAACAATTCAATTGGCGCCAACAAGATCTTCATTGGAACAGGAACCCCAGGCATCCAAAAAATATGTTTCCAATATTCTGATTTTCCATTGAATTGTGTGATTAAAAATGTCATTATCGCCAAAGCAAAAGTTACCGAGATGCTATTCGTTACGTTAATGCCTAAAGGAGTCAGTCCAAATAAATTAACCAGCCATATAAAAAAGAACACGGTCAACAAATAACTCATAAAACGTTTATAGTGCTTCTCTCCAATGTTTGGAATTGCAATTTCGTCTCTAACAAAAATGATTAGTGGCTCTAGAAACTTTGCTGAGCCACTAGGCACTAAACTCTTTTTATATGATCTAGCAGCACCAGTAAATAAAAGAATAAGCATCAGGGCAAACGCCATTATACTAAAAACGTTTTTAGTAATTGAAAAATCAAGCGGCTTTTCTCCATGAACGTGGCCATCGTGCACCTCTAAAGTTCCTGCTGCATCTGTTTTGTAAATTTTACCGTGGTACAGTTTATAGTAATTGCCGTTATTCTCTGCAACTGATTCGCCATGATGAAACTTAGACGAAGAAAAGATTTGAATTCCATCATCAATCAGAATAATTGGAAGAGGAAAGCCTACATGAGTATTTGTTTCTGTATCTGTGTACAAATGAAAATCGTGAACATCTTGCAAGTGATGCGAGATATGCGCCTTGATTTCCTCTTTCATACTCATTCCTTCATGAGATACTACTTGTGCAGATTCGGTTGAGTCGGACGCAAGCTCTGCGTGACTTGAAGCGTTTAGAAATACCGGTTGGCTCAAAACTAAAACAGCTAGAAAAAATAGGGTTCTTGTGAACTGCATAATTACCTGTCTGATGACGTTTCTAAATTTTGTGCAAAAGTAAATGTTTTTTTTAGTCAACAATGGACTTATTCAAAGCATTCTAAAATCAATTAATTTTTTATATGAAAATTATTTCGAAAGCCTATCAGTCAGACACTTAGTCTGAACAATTAGAGAGGCTGCATAGGGGGTAAAAAAGGTAAAGAATTCGGTACGTTGAACGGCTCCATCTGACTTAAAATTAGAGTAAAACACAAGGAAAAAAAAACCAAACTTTAAAAGGCTGCCAAATAAGAATAAAAAACCAAGACTATCATTGTACATAAGGGGAGCCTTTATGATTCCGACAACAATAATTATGGCCAGTAAAAGGTTGCCTGTATAAGCTGTGAATATTTGATTGACAAAAAGGGGTTTATTCAATAAGAACAACACAAGAATATGAATGCCAAAAGTTATAAGGCAAGTTGCTATAATTTGAAGCGAGTATTTTAGTAGTTCTGACACTTAACCAATAGGGTAATTTGATTTATACAAAGGGAGATTCCGTACAACAGATTCGCATTGGCCTCGTCCCTCGTCCTGCTCATCTATGTTTACGGAATGACGTACTTGGAAGTGTTTCACTTTATTTGTTCCACTTATTCAATGTTCGAATGGTGTATGCGATGCTAATTGTAACGGAAACGAGAACAAATAATAAAGTAAACCAGCTTTTATCAAGTTGATACTTTGCATCTAGAAGGCTGCCTCCATAAGCCCCTAGACCAATTATAAGAACTGTTTGAAGGCCCAAACCAGAGTAGTTTATTATCGAAAGATTCTTTTTCTCCTCCTCTTTTTGGTTATCGTTATTCTCCATAGTATCACGAGCAAAACTAGGCTTTATTTACTACCTTTGCGCCTTGATTATTCACCGTTTAATACGTATAAAATGGCAATTGGTCCTTGGCAAATCGTACTCATTATAGTTGTAGTTCTTCTTTTATTTGGAGGGAAAAAAATTCCTGAATTGATGAAGGGACTTGGAAGTGGGATGAAAGAGTTTAAAAACGCGTCTAAAGAAGAGGATGCTGATAAAAAAGAAACCGATAAGTAACTCGCTTGCTTAATTGAGTGAAAATCTAAGGGCAGTCCCGATAGCTATCGAGTTGCCCTTTTACGTTTAGTAAAAGATGGAATTTCCTAAAAAACTTACAGTTATTCAATCCAATATTAAGAATGGTGAATACACCCTTCCTGAATTGGTTGATTCATATTTAAATGAGATTGAAAAAACTTCTGATTTAAACATCTATCTGGAAGTTTGGAAAGACGAAGCTTTAGAAAAGGCCGAGCAAATACAAAAAAAAATCAATGCTAATACTGCTGGGCCGCTAGCAGGAATGGTTGTCGGCTTAAAAGACAACATCTGCTACGCTGGACATAAAGTTTCTGCAGCGAGTAAAATATTAGAGGGGTTTGAATCGGTTTATTCCTCAACCGTTGTTGAGCGGCTTTTGGAAGCAGATGCACTGTTTATTGGAAGGTTAAATTGTGATGAATTCGCAATGGGGTCTTCCAACGAAAAGTCTGCCTATGGTCCNGTAAAAAACCCNCATGACCCAACCTGCGTGCCCGGAGGAAGTTCTGGAGGTTCTGCAGCAGCAGTAGCAGCAAATACCTGTTTGGTTTCTTTAGGTTCTGATACNGGTGGNAGTATTCGNCAGCCAGCATCNTTTTGTGGTGTGTTTGGNTTGAAACCAACTTACGGTACAATTTCGAGACACGGCCTAATTGCTTACGCCTCGTCAATGGATCAAATTGGCCCTTTTGCCAATTCGGTGGAGGATATGTCAGCTGTGTTATCAGTTGTGGCTGGGCAAGATGAATTTGACAGCACCTTAAGCAGCAACAAACTAGACTTAGCTGCAGCTTCCAAAAAACACAAGATTGCCTACTTACAAGAATGCTTCGATGCGGAAGGACTTGATCCTGAAGTAAAAACGGCTCACCTAAATAAAATAGAAGAACTAAAAGCTGCTGGTCATACGGTTGAACCCGTTTCTTTTCCTTATTTAGATCAGCTGGTACCTTGTTATAATGTGCTTTCAAACGCTGAGGCTTCAAGTAACCTCTCTCGATTTGATGGAATGCGTTACGGCTATCGTTCGGAAAACGCTGTTGACTTGGATACAACTTATACCAAATCTCGATCTGAAGGATTTGGCACAGAAGTAAAACGCAGAATAATGCTTGGAACGTTTGTATTGAGTGCAGGTTATTACGACGCTTATTATTCTAAAGCTCAGAAAGTACGACGCTTAATTCAGAACAAAACTTTTGAAATCCTGTCGGAATATGATTTTATTTTAACGCCAACTACTCCACATACTGCATTTAAAATTGGTTCACACGGAAACGATCCAATTGCGATGTATCTGGAAGACATTTTTACAGTTCAAGCTAATTTAGCAGGTGTTCCAGGCGTTTCAATTCCCTTATTTACGCACAGCAACGGAATGCCGTTTGGTTTGCAACTAATTGCCAATAAGTTTGAAGAAGGGAAGTTGTTGCAGTTTGCTGAGGAATTAGCCGATTAATACTTCAGATTTCGTCATTCTGAACTTGTTTCAGAATCTAATTTTCAAATTACTAGAGATGCTGAACTAAATTCAGCATGACGGTGACTAGGATTAGATTATTACTTTCAAAATGAAATTTCTCACCCACCTTCATCTTCGCCGTAACCACCTCCGCCACGTTGCGGTCTTTTCTTTTGGTTGAGCCTATACGAAAAGGTAAATACAGTATACCTAGAAACCCATTGAAATTCGGACTTGTCGTAAAAGTCAGGCCCATTGGTTATGTTGATTCTTTTTCTTGTATTCAGTATATCTCGAACAGAAAGCGTAAGCGTTCCGTTTCCTTTTAAAACATCAATAGCCGCAGCCATATCTATGTTGTAACGCGCCAGTTGCTCTCCTTGTGTCGTTTTCTCCTTGGAACGGTAGTTTAAAGACGTTTGGTAAGAAAGCTTTTCCCAAATTTTCCATTTACTTACTACTCGGCTAGACCAAGCATAAGTGTCAGCAGAAAATTGCTGGCCTTGGTATTCTCCATCGGTAATGGCTCTAAAAAAATTGAAACTTCCGTTCACATTCCACCATTCCTTTAAGGTTAGACTTCCCGATACTTCCAGTCCAAAAGAATTTCTGATACCCAAGTTTATTGGAAATCGAGTGTTGATTCCCGCTGAATCGGCTAATAAAATACGTTCAATAGTTCCAGTAGAGTAACGGTAATAGGGGCTAACCAAAATATTAGCCTTTTCCCAACGCTTCATGTATCCTAATTCAAAAGCATCTGTAAATACGGGATTCAAGTTTGGGTTTCCTGTAGAGATGTTTCGATTGTCACTTAAATTGTAAAACGGGTATAAATACCAGTGTCGTGGACGTGATATTCTTTTAGAATAACTGGATTGAATAAACTGATTTTTCTTGAATTCATAAGAGAGGTTCACGCTAGGAAACAAGTTTAGATAGTCTCTTTGGTTTCTTTCATTCGTTCTCTTGAATTCCGTTACAATATCAGTGTACTCCAAACGAACACCGAGTTGATAAGAAAAATTCTTGGTTTTATTTCCAGCCATAGCATAAGCCGCATAAACATCTTCGGTGTAAGCCATTTCGTTATTAAAAACGGGATCTGGAACGTACTCAACTCCATCGAATTGTGAAATATCAAAATTGTTGTTGATTGCTCTTAG
>JGI20152J14361_10002889_pt1 | contig 9960 bp, 10 predicted proteins | sample COG_02_FD_14361 | JGI IMG/M metagenome (IMG submission 14361)
AATAATAAATAAAACGTTTAAATAAATTCATGGTTCAAAATTAGTATTTTTTTAAATAATTGATACTAATTTATCTTCTTAATAAACTAAAATTACCTCTAAATTCTCTTAAAACATTGTTTTTGTAATAGTTAACTAAAAACCAATAATCCGATGAAGGTAATTTATTTGACTGCTAAGATTATTTCCTGTATAGCTCCCTTGTGAATTGCTAGCAATACCACTTCTAATAATTATGCCTTCATCAATTGGAAAAGAAGAATCATTATTATTGAAATAGGCTACGGATTGATTTGAAGAAACGTTAATATTCGAACTCGTTGCACAGGAATTGTTGAGTAATAAATCTACTAGTAATTCAGAAGAGAAAACAGCATCATCGATAATAATTCCTTGAGAATTACAGATGTAAATATTACACATTAAAATAAAAAAAATTATTTTTCTCAAACGATATTATTCTATAAATATTACTTGTGCTCATTGAAAATTTCAATAACGTAAAGTTAAATAGCTAGGGGTAAGTATACAATCATCAGAAATAATGAAATTTCAAACTACCTATATTCCGGGAGGGGAATTATATAAATATTAAATTAATATCTCTAAATGGTAAATCAAACCATTCGGAAACGGTTTTATTAGTTAAAACGCCACGATAAAAATACATGCCATTTCTAATGGTTTTATCAAATCTAGCCGCGTTTTCAAAACCTCCTTCTTCAGCAATATTTAGAAGGTAAGGGGTAAACATGTTGCTAATTGCAAAAGATGCAGTTCGAGCATATCTAGAAGGTATATTAGGCACACAATAATGAATAACTCCGTGTTTTTCAAAAGTAGGATTGGAATGAGAGGTTATATTTGATGTTTCAAAACAGCCACCTCGATCTATACTAACGTCTACAATAATTGCACCTTTTTTCATAGTTTGAACCGTAGTTTCTGATACTACTATTGGTGTACGCTCTTTTCCTCTAATTGATCCCACAGCTATATCACACCTTCGTAAAGCTTTAGCTAATGTTTTTGGTTGAATTGTAGAAGTATAAATAGGAGTATTTAAACAATGTTGTAATTTTCTTAGCTTAGTTATTGAGTTGTCAAAAACTTTTACTCTAGCCCCTAAACCTAGGGCAGATCTCGCTGCAAATTCACCAACTGTTCCTGCACCAATAATTACAACATCGGTTGGTGGCACCCCTCCAATATTACCCAATAGCAGTCCATTACCTTTATTTAGATTATTCATTAACTCTGCAGCAATAAGTACAGAAGCTGTTCCAGCAATTTCACTCAAGGATTTAACAATAGGATAGACACCATGTTCATCCTTAATATAATCAAAAGCAACTGCTGTTATTCTTTTTTTTGAAAGCGCTTCAAAATAGCTTTTTGTTTGGGTTTTAATCTGAAGTGCTGATATTAATATACTTTGGGGAGATATCATAGCGATTTCATCTAGTGTAGGTGGAGCTACTTTTAAAACAATACTACAGGAGAAAACTTCTGTGGTGTCATATGATATTTTAGCACCTGCTTCAGAGTATTCATTATCAGAATAATTAGAACCTTCTCCAGCACCAACTTCAATAACAATTCTATGACCATTGTTGGTTAAGGCAGAGACGGCATCTGGAGTTAAGCAAATCCTTCTCTCTTCAAAAAGAGTTTCTTTTGGGAGTCCAATATATAATTTCCCTTTTTGTTTTTTTATTTCTAACATTTCTGTCTGAGGAATTAATTCCTCTTTACTAAATGGAGAGAATGCACTCATAATTTATTTAAGTTGAATATTACGTTGGTCATCATCTAACCTAGTTAAATAAATATTATTTGTTATTAAAGGTAGTAAATTTTTAATTACTAAAGGCCATTCAATAAGACACCAAGCATCTGTGTGAAAATAATCTTCAACACCAATATTGTAAGCTTCTTCCTCATTATTTAACCTATAAAAATCAAAATGATAAATAGTTTCATCATTTAATGTAATATACTCATTAACAATCGAAAAAGTTGGAGAGCTTGTGATGTCATCAGTTCCTAATTCTTTACAAATTTCCTTTATTAGTGTTGTTTTACCAACTCCCATCTCTCCATGAAACAAAAGAACTTTATGCTTAGAATTTTTTATAATATCTTTTGCAATTTGATTCAAATTTAATAACGAGTAGTTTTTATTCATAGACATTGAAAATTATTTAGGGCTATAAACAACGCAAGGAATTATCATTTCCTCTAAAGAAACTCCTCCATGTTGATATGTATTCTTATAGTAATTTACAAAATGATTATAATTATTTGGGTAAGCAAAAAATAAGTCTTCTTTCGCAAAAATAAATGGACTATTAAAACTAATACTAGGTAAAAATATATCTTTTGGATTTTTTACAGCAAAAACATCCTTTTCTGAATACGAAATACTTTTACCTGTCTTATACCTTAAATTTGAACTTATATTTCTATCACCTATAATCTTAGTTGGATTTTTACAATTAATAGTTCCATGATCTGTTGTAATAATTAGCTTTTGATTCAGTTGTTGAGCTTTTTTAATTATTTCAAACAAAGGAGAATTTTTAAACCAACTAACAGTTAAAGATCTGTAAGCTTTATCATCTCCTGCGAGTTCTTTTATAACTTCCATTTCCGTCTTAGCATGGGATAACATATCTACAAAGTTATATACTAAAACAGTTAGATCATTCTGTTTAGTTCCATTATAGTTGGTAGCTAATTCTTTCCCATCTTTTAAAGAAGTGATTTTATAATATTCATGATTAATTGAAAGATTTAATCTATTAATTTGATGTCTCAAAAATTCATTTTCAAACATATTTTTACCACCTTCATCTGTATCATTTTTCCATAATTTTGGATGTTTTTTTTCCATTTCAGAGGGCATTAAACCTGAAAAAATAGAATTTCTTGCATATTGAGTAGCGGTAGGTAGAATACTATAATATGAATATTCTTCTTCTTTTTTGTAATAGTTATTTATTAAGGGTTCTAGCATTCGATATTGATCGTATCTCAAATTATCAATTACAATCCATAAAACACCTTGATCACTAGATAGATTAGGCACAATATAATTTTTGAACATTGTGTGTGAAAACGTGGGTTGATTAGATGACGTTAAATACTCTTGGTAATTTTTTTTAATAAATTTATAAAATAAGTTATTGGCTTCAGATTTCTGACTTTCCAGAATTTCAAGCATACTAGAGTCATTAATGTTTTCCAATTCAAGTTCCCAGTGCACTAATTTTTTATACAATTCCACCCAATCTTCATGTGAATTGACAGACATTAAATCCATCGATATTTTTCGAAATTCTTGTTGATAGTTTGAGGTGGTCTTTTCTGAAATTAATCTAGAATGATCAAGATTTTTTTTAAGACTTAATAAGATTTGATTGGGATTTACAGGCTTTATGAGATAATCTGCAATTTTAGAACCAATAGCTTCTTCCATGATATATTCCTCCTCACTTTTTGTAATCATTACCACGGGTAAATTAGATTGCAATTGTTTGATTTCTGATAATGTCTCTAAACCATTAATTCCAGGCATATTCTCATCTAAAAAAATGATATCAAAATTAGATTTTTTAACTAATTCTATAGCATCAGCTCCATTAGTACAGGAGGTGAGATTGTACCCTTTTTGTTCAAGAAATAAAATGTGAGGCTTTAATAAATCTATTTCATCATCAACCCATAAAATCTGAATACTATTCATAATTAAATTATTTTTTTACTTTTAAAACGTTAAAAGTATTTATTTGTTATGATTTGAATACTTTGAAAATGATAAAATATTCCTAATAAAGATAGATTATACTTTGTAAAGCGTAAATTTAGGCTTTAGTTTGTAATCATAAAAAAAATTTGAGGATTTGAATTACCAATCAACAAACAAATTAAAAATATTGAATGACCCTATATATGGTTTTATAAGAATACCAAATAGTTTAATCTTCGATATTATTGAACATGCAAGTTTTCAACGCTTAAGAAGAGTATCACAAATGGGGCTCTCCAATCTAGTATATCCAGGAGCTAATCATACTCGTTTTCATCATGCTTTGGGGTGTCTTCATTTAATGCAGAAAGCAATAAGTGTATTAACTATGAAAGGGGTGAAGATTTCAAAAGATGAGGAAACTGCTTTGTGTATTGCTATTTTACTTCATGACATTGGTCACGGTGCATTTTCTCACGCTCTTGAGCATAGTATCGTCACAGGAATTACACATGAGGAAATTTCCTTAAAATATATGCAACAACTCAATAAAGAATTTAATGGAAAATTAGATTTAGCGATTGAAATTTTTACGGGTAAATATCATCGTCTTTTTTTACAACAACTAATTTCTAGTCAGTTAGATATTGATAGATTAGATTATTTGAAAAGAGATAGTTTCTATACTGGAGTTGCTGAAGGAAATATTAGTTCAGATAGATTAATTGCTATGATGAATGTAGTCAATGACGAGTTAGTCATTGAAAAAAAGGGTATATATTCTGTAGAAAAATTTTTAATTGCGCGAAGGTTGATGTATTGGCAAGTATATCTTCATAAAACTAGTATAGTGGCAGAACACATGTTAGTTAAAGTTCTTAAGAGAGCAAAGGAGTTAGCTGAAAAAAAAATAGATCTATTCTGCAGTTCTTCATTGCGTTATTTCTTATACAACAAAACGAATAAAGATAATTTTGATGCAAAAGTTTTAGCGTTATTTTCTGAGTTAGATGATTATGATCTATTGTCTGCAATTAAAGAATGGACTAACCATTCTGACAAAATTATTTCTAATTTATCTAGTATGATAGTAAATAGGAATCTCTTAAAGATTGAAATCTTTGACGAATTGGTTTCAGAAATTGATTTTTTAACGTTTACAAATAAATTAATGATTTCATCAGGTCTAACAGAAAAAGAAGCTTCATATTTTGTATTCAATGGAGATATTTCTAATCAAGCTTATAATAAAAACCAGCCAATTAAGATTTTAAATAAAAATGGGGATATTGAAGATATAGTCCTAGCATCTGATCAATTAAATTTGCAAGCACTCTCCAAACCAGTTAAAAAGTTTTTTATTTGCTATCCTAAGAAAATGGAATTAGCCTAATCTTACAATTTTTTATACTTTTGCAGAAGATGAAATTCACAGCCAACCAAATAGCTCAAATCCTAGAAGGTGAAATTGAAGGGGATTCTGAAGCCGAAGTTTTTAGACTCTCAAAAATAGAAGAAGGCACAGACGGATCTCTTACGTTTTTATCTAACCCTAAATATAATTCTTATTTATACACTACAGAAGCTTCAATAACTATTGTCAATGATACATTTAAATTGGAGAAACATGTTAGTACAACTTTGATAAGAGTTAAAGACGCTTATAAAGCTTTTTCAAAAGTACTAGAATTCTACAACCAAGTCAAGAATAACAAGCTAGGAAGAGAGGAGCCCAATTATATATCAAATTCAGCGTCCATTGGCAAAGATGAGTATATCGGTGCATTTAGTTATATTGGTGAAAATGTTACAGTTGGTGAAAATGTAAAAATTTATCCAAATGTTTATATTGGAGATAATGTAACGATTGGTAATAATTGTTTGATTTTTTCAGGAGTAAAAATTTATTCAGAATCAGAAATTGGAAATGATTGCACATTTCATTCAGGAGCAATCATTGGTTCAGATGGGTTTGGCTTTACACCCAACGAAAAAGGGGAGTTTGTTAAAATACCACAAACTGGAAATGTTATTATAGAAAACAATGTAGATATAGGGTCAAGTACAACGATAGACAGAGCTACACTTGGATCAACAATTATAAGGAGTGGGGTTAAATTAGACAATCAAGTTCAGATTGCCCACAATGTTGAAATAGGTAGAAATACTGTTATTGCTGCACAGACTGGTATAGCAGGATCTACGAAGCTAGGTGAGGGGTGCATGATTGGAGGTCAAGTAGGTATTGCTGGACATCTTACTCTTGGAAGTTTTTTAAAGATACAAGCTCAGTCCGGAATTTCAAAAAACTTAAAAGACCACGAAGTCGTTCAAGGATCGCCTGCGTTTGCTTACTCTGATTTTAATAAATCATATGTATACTTTAAGAATCTGCCAAAAACTATTAGTAGAATTAACAAATTAGAAAAAGAACTTAATACTCAAAATTTAAATGATGAGTAAAAAACAGAAAACAATACAAAATGAGGTTAGTTTATCAGGTGTGGGATTACATACTGGTAATGAGGTTAAAATGACCTTCAAGCCTGCTCCTGAAAATCATGGATTTGCTTTCAGAAGAGTTGATTTAACAGGAAGTCCAACAATAGAAGCAAAGGCAGAATATGTTGTTAATACCCAAAGAGGTACAAACCTTGAAAAAAATGGTGTTTTAATCCAAACTTCAGAGCACGTGTTAGCCGCAGCAGTTGGCTTAGATATTGATAATTTAATGATTGAAATTAATGCATCTGAACCTCCTATTATGGATGGTTCATCAAAGTTTTTTGTAAAAGCATTAGAAAAAGCCGGAATTAAAACTTTAGATGCTGACATTGAAGAATATATAGTTAAAGAAATTATTTCACACAAAGACGAAATCACAGGAAGTGAAATAATTTTAATGCCTTCTGATGAATATCAAGTTACTACTATGGTAGATTTTGGTACAAAAATTTTAGGTACTCAGAATGCAACATTAGATAGAATTTCAGATTTTAAAGAAGAAATAGCAGACGCAAGAACTTTTAGCTTTCTTCATGAAATAGAAATGTTATTAGAAAATGATCTTATAAAAGGAGGTGATCTTAATAATGCTATTGTATATGTTGACAAGGAATTATCTGATACAACGATGCAGAAATTAAAAAAAGCATTCAAAAAAGAGGACATTAAAGTTAAGTCTAATGGAATTTTAGACAATCTAAATTTACATTGGGCAAACGAAGCAGCTAGACATAAACTTCTTGATGTTATTGGAGATTTAGCCCTTACAGGTACTCGTATTAGAGGTAAGATTATTGCTAATAAGCCAGGGCATCTAGTAAACACTCAATTTGCTAAAAAATTAGCAAAAGTTATAAAGTTAGAAAAAAGAAATAATATTCCTCAAATTGATTTGAATGTTCCTCCATTAATGGATATTCATCAAATTATGGATATTTTACCACATAGACCACCCTTCTTGTTTGTAGATAGAATTATAGAATTGTCTGATAAGCATGTTATAGGAATGAAAAATGTTACCATGAATGAAGGGTTTTTTACAGGACATTTTCCAGGAGCACCCGTAATGCCTGGTGTACTTCAGGTTGAAGCGATGGCTCAATGTGGAGGTATTTTAGTTTTAAGCACCGTTCCTGACCCAGAAAACTATTTGACTTACTTTATGAAAATAGATAAAGTTAAGTTTAAGCAAAAGGTATTACCAGGTGATACTCTAATTTTCAAAGCAGAATTGATTACTCCAATAAGAAGAGGTATCTGTCATATGCAAGCTTATGGATATGCCAATAATAGATTAGTTGTTGAAGCTGAGTTAATGGCACAAATATCAAAAAGACCAGAATCATGAATCAACCATTAGCTTACGTTCATCCTCAAGCAAAAATAGCTAGAAATGTTGTTATCGAGCCATTTACAACGATACATGCTAACGTTCACATTGGATCAGGAACTTGGATTGGATCTAATGTAACCATCATGGAAGGTGCTAGGATCGGTAAAAATTGTAGAATATTTCCTGGTGCAGTGATTTCTGCCATTCCACAAGATTTAAAATTTGAGGGAGAAGATTCACTTACAATTATTGGTGATAATACAACTGTTCGTGAATGTGTAACTATCAATAGAGGTACTAGTGCTTCTGGTGAAACAAAAATAGGAGAAAATGTATTAATTATGGCAACAGTCCATATCGCTCATGATTGTGTTATTGGTAATAATGCTATTGTTGTGAATGGAGTGGCTTTAGCAGGTCATGTTAGTATTGGAGAATATGCAATAATTGGTGGTCTAGCTGCAATTCATCAATTTATTCATATAGGTGATCATGCTATGGTTTCTGGTGGGTCTTTAGTTAGGAAAGACGTACCGCCCTATACAAAAGCTGCAAAAGAGCCTTTGTCTTATGTAGGAATTAACTCTATTGGTTTACGTCGAAGAGGTTTTTCTACTCAAAAGATAAGTGAAATTCAGAATATATACAGAATACTTTATCAAAAAAATTATAATACCACTCAAGCTGTTGAGAAAATTGAAGCCGAAATGGAAGCTACCTCTGAAAGAGATGAAATATTATTATTTATTCGAAATTCACAAAGAGGTATTATGAAAGGATATTGGGGAGGTTAATTAAATTTTACAATTACTATTTAAACATTAAACAAGGATCATATTACTATGGCAACAACATCAGACATTAGAAACGGATTATGCATTAGGTACAATAATGATATATACAAGATTATAGAATTTTTACATGTAAAACCAGGAAAAGGACCTGCTTTTGTTAGAACAAAACTTAAAAGTGTAACCAATGGAAAGGTAGTTGATAATACTTTTCCAGCCGGAAGAAAAATTGAAGATGTTCGTGTAGAAACTCATAAGTTTCAATACTTATATAATGAAGGTGAAACCTATCATTTTATGAATAATGATGACTATAGTCAAATTGAATTACAAAAAAGCACATTAGATTCACCAGACTTAATGAAAGAAGGAGAGACTGTCACCATAATCATTAATTCTGAAGATGATATGCCATTATCTGTAGATATGCCAGCCAGTGTTATTTTGGAGGTAATTCACACAGAGCCAGGTGTTAAAGGTAATACAGCTACAAATGCCACTAAGCCTGCAAAAGTAGAATCTGGGGCTACTGTAAACGTTCCCCTTTTTATTAATGAAGGAGATAAAATTAAAGTTGAAACTACTAAAGGAACTTATCAAGAAAGAATTAAAGTTTAAAGATTCTGAATGAAATTTAAAATTGTACAAACTTTACAAAAAATAGCTACTCTAATTGATGCAAAATTTGTTGGTGATCAAGATTTCTTAATTTCAGGTATTAATGAAATTCATGTTGTAGAATCTGGAGATATTGTTTTTGTTGATCACCCAAAGTATTACCAAAAAGCATTAGAATCTGCTGCCACAACTATTTTAATTAATAAAGAAGTTGATTGTCCAGAAGGAAAGTCACTGTTGATTTCAGATGATCCATTTCGTGATTTCAATAAAATTACAAATCATTTTAACCCTTTTAAAAATTCTAAAGAAAGTATAGCTACTACCGCTAGTATAGGAGAAGGAACGGTTGTTCAGCCAAATGTTTTTATTGGAAACAATGTGAAAATTGGAAAAAGTTGTTTGATTCATCCCAATGTTACGATTTACGATAACACCGTTATAGGTGATAATGTAGTGATTCATGCAAATACTGTATTAGGTGCTGATGCATTTTACTACAAGAATAGACCAGAGGGCTTCGATCAATTAATCTCAGGAGGTAGAGTAATTTTAAAAGACAATGTTCATATTGGAGCTTCTTGTACTATAGACAAGGGAGTTACAGGAGATACAACAATTGGTAATGGAACAAAAATAGATAATCAGGTTCATGTTGGTCATGACACTAAGATTGGGAAAAAATGCCTAATAGCCTCACAAACTGGTATTGCTGGTTGTGTAATTATTGAAGACGAAGTAACCCTTTGGGGACAAGTAGGAACCAACAGCGGGATTACCATTGGAAAAGGTGCTGTTATTTTAGGCCAAACAGGAGTAACAAAGTCAATTCCAGGAGGTAAGACTTATTTTGGAACACCCATATCAGAATCACGAGAAAAGTTAAAAGAGTTAGCGTATTTAAAGAGATTAATGAGAGAAGAAAAGAAAAGATAATTTTCTTTTTTTGCTTCAAACAATAA
>JGI20152J14361_10002895_pt1 | contig 9951 bp, 9 predicted proteins | sample COG_02_FD_14361 | JGI IMG/M metagenome (IMG submission 14361)
CATAAGTGGCCAATAACATAGGAGGTTGGTTTAGCTAAAAGATATGAAAACTATAAGTAGTAAAACAGCAATTGTTACGGGCGCTGGCCACCCTAAAGGCATTGGCAGAGCTATTTGTCGACAACTGGCTTTGGCTGGCGTCAATATTGCCGCTTTAGATCTAACTGCTGCTGTTGGATTAGATACGGTAGCTCAAGAGCTTGGATCTCTCGGTGTAAAAGCCTGCTCTATTGAGTGTGATGTTACCTCCCCTATGTCGATTTCAAATGCACTTGAGCAGGTAAGACGGTCGTTAGGCCCAGTTGATTTATTGGTTAATAACGCAGGCATTGCTGCGGGTGTGAGTGATTTTCTCGAGATTAGGCAGGATGATTGGACTGCAAGTTTGGCAGTAAACCTGCTGGGAACAGTTAATATGTGCTCTGCGATTATTCCTAGTATGCTTAAGCAAGATAGAGGAGTGATTGTCAACATAGCCTCTTTAGCCGGATTAGGTGCTATAGAAGGAATACCGGCAAACTATACAGCCAGTAAATTTGCGGTTGTTGGATTAACCAAGCAATTAGCTCTGCAATATGCCAGTCAAGGTATAAGAGTTAATGCAGTATGCCCAGGGTCAATCACTACTCAAATGTATGATAATTTAATGCAGCGTATGTCAGATGAGAATGGGATTAGTGTAGATGATGCTATTGCAATAGAATCAGAAAGTATCCCTCTCGGATATTCAGCTAACCCCGACCAGATAGGCCATGCTGTAGTTTTTTTAGCCAGCGATAAAGCCACTTACATGACTGGTGTATGCATGCCTGTTGCTGGAGGCATGTCCGCAGGTCTTTGATTATCACGTTTAGTTGATCCTATGCCTAGCTGATAATACCTGCATTTTGTAATATTCTGATAAGTGGGGTTAATTGATCTTCGTAATGACGCCATTTTCTTACAGAAGACCCGTAAATAGGCATTCTGACTTGCGCGGCACTGGCTGTAGTGGAAGCTTCAGCGCTTTGATGAAAATTGAGACAAGCATCATTCCAAGAGAGGTTGCAAAAATCTAGTAACTTTCGTGTTTCTATTTCAGTCTCTTGTACCAAATCTTCGTAAGCCAGAGAATATATTTTCCCTGGAAGCATCTTCTGCCAGTGAGTCATTAATTCTGAGTAGGCTACATAATACTTACCTAAATCTTCAAGATTATAGGAGAATGGATAAGCATCTTTGAAAAGTCTCTTATAAATGGCGTAGCAAGTATCAATTGGGTGTCGAGTAAGGTGAATTATTTTGGCATTTGGGAGTGCTAAATTTATTAGCCCTGCATACAAAAAATTTAATGGTAATTTGTCAATAAAATGTGTGGTATGGCCAGTAAAAGGACGAGTACTTTCTATATAAGATTCACCCAACTTTTTAAAATCTAATGTCGACGTGAGGCTGACAAGATCATTACGGGACATTTGTTCGTCCTTTTTAGCTTTATGAGCCAGTATCATCAATTGCTGTGAGAAATTATTCAGTTCCCCCATGCTATGAGTATCAGGATGACTCCCTAGCATTCTTTCAACTAGTGTTGTTCCAGTTCGTGGCAACCCAATAATAAAAATTGGCTCCTTAGATGTATGTCCTTCAATACCCTTTTTAAAGGTACCTTGATTGTAGGTATTTATGATCCTGTTGATGGTCTGCTCATCATTGCTAACATCATATTGCATGTTAGCTCGACGTTTATCCGCTCCTTCCTTTAACCACTGGAAAGATTTCTGATATTCATCTAAATCTTCATATTCTTTGGCTAAAGCATGACAAACTTGTACTTTCCCTCGCCATGAATTGATCCCTTTGTTAAGTAAGCTTTCAAGCTCAGCAACATGATTACTGCCAATGGTTTGTTTTTTGAGTTCGCTACGTAGTAAGTAAGCTTCATAGTAGGTCGAGTTTAACTTGATAGCTTTAGTTGCAGACTGATCTGCTCCGCGAAGGTCCCCCATGAACCTCTGGACAGCGGCCTTGTTGTAATAATGAATTCCGATTGTTGGCTCTAATTTAATTGCCGCCTGATATGCTTCTAAGGCAAGACTGTATTCAGATTGTTGTGTTAGAAGGCGGCCAAGGGCTGAGTATTGGATTGCCGTTTTAAATACTTTTAGGGCTAGTTCTCTAGCCATTTTTATGGCGCTTGAAAATTGCCCAAGAGATTGGAGGCACTGAGCCATTTGAATTTGCCAAACTGGATTAGACGGTTGTATAGAAAGTGCTTTTTCTATATAGCTTTTGGCTTTACTTGCGTTCCCAAGCTTAAGGGCAACGTGACTTGATATATGCCAACCATCTGGATAGTCAGGGAAAGTCGAATTCAAATATTGGCATATATGCACCGCCGATCCGAGATCTTCATGTTTTAACTTTTGCCATGCGCTGCGATGCAGCTCCTCTTTTGTAGGAGAGGGCTTAGAAGATGTTTTCGGTCGCTCTGACATGTCAGTTATCTCCGACTTATAGAAGGATTATTTCTAATTATAGGGATCTATCTATACTAAAGAGTAGACACGATTACTCCAGATCGTAAAAAACATTTGAATCACGGTCGTTACCTACTAAGGGTAATGGTTTTGAGAGAGAAATATTATATGGTTTGCTCGCTAGTGTAATTTTCCATCGATTTGACAATAAAAACCCTGACCATAATGAAGTTAATAGGTAGGAGTATAGAGTGAGAACAGTAAAAATAGTGACATATTCTCGTCTTTCTCGAAGTACGGAAGATTTCATAAGGGAAAACTTAGAGACGTCGGCAACCTTGGATATTTGCGGTGCCCTAGATGGTTTGACGGATATGCAGTTAGAGACAATGGCAGCTGAGCCTATTAGCACTGGTTGTCCTGTAGAGATGGAGGATGGGTCTTGGTTGTATGTGTCCCACGCCAAAATTGACCAGCAAGCAAAGAAAGTGATTGCTAATCTAAAAGCTGAGGGCAGTGAAATAGTACTGATGTGTTGCACTATTCCATGGCGCTCATTAGAAGGGCTGCCAGGTGTTATTTGTCCCAGCCTAGTTATGGAAAGCACTGCGATGTCTTTGTTACCTAGGGATGGGGTGATAGGAGTGGTGCAACCAGATGGGATTACAAGTGACGAAGAAATTAAACACTGGAATAGTCTAGGAGTTTCAATCTTATCCACAACAATTTCGCCGAGTGACAATACGCTCGCTGAACTAGGGGAAGCGACGCAAAGTTTAGTAGCTAAGGGGGCTGATCTTATTGTGTTGGACTGCCTGGCTTTTGGCCGTGACCATTGGCGACTTGTTCGTGAATTAACAGGGAAACCGGTAATTTTACCGATCTCATTACTCGGAAAAATATTAGATGAGGCCTATGGCTAATAATAGCTGTCAACCGTAGCCTCATATGGCCTACATGCATAGTCATTGGGGGTAATATTAATTTAATTAGTTTTGAGCAGCAGACTCACAAGGCCTTAATGACCTATTTTCGATTACTTGTTGGATGCATCCCCGAGGAGAAGAGGTTTCAGTTTGATCGAATTCTCGGTGAGATAGGACTGTCTTTGCGCGATGTTCATGCTGGCGAGATAGGAAAGGCGGTATTTGCCGATTTCAAGCAAGTTCTTTACAACACTCAAGATCAAATTATTCCAGATATTATTCTCAACTTCTCAAAGACTGTTCGATTGTCGTCTTTAGGGATTTTAGGATATGCAATTATTAACAGTAAGAATATTGAGAAAGCTCTCCAAGTGTCATCGAGATTTTCAAGTTTGTCCTACAGTAATTTTGATTTTCAACTATTCAAAAACAAAGATACCGCAGGCATTAGATTGCTTGATCATTTACCATCGCGATTAGAGCGAGAGGACTTTCTCTGCTCAAAGTATAATATGCTCTCTAGTATGCTTCCCCCATCAACTGATCTGTCAAGAATGCACATATATGCGGACTATTCATTACCTAGTTATGAGACCAGTTATCAAGGTTCTTTAAATGTTCTATTCAGTTTGATGCGTCATACCTATGCATATACTTTCCCGCAGAGTGGCTTAAGACTACTGTCAATGGTGCTGATCACGAGCTTTATTTGTTATGTGAGGCTCAGTGTACAGAGATGGTGTCAGAGCAGGGGCGGTGGGTAACGTAGTCCAGAAAGTTCATCGTATTATGCTGCAACCTGGCAATCTTGGCATTAGTTTGGAGGAGGTTGCACATAAACTGAATATGTCTCCAAGAAATCTTCGTGAAAATATTTACCAGAGCGCCACTACCTACAAACAAATTGTCATAGATGTCCGGATGAGCTTAGCTAAGCAATATCTTCTAGAAACTTTTCTGTCGATAAAGGAAATTTCTTATCGCTTGAATTACGCGCAACCAAATTCGTTTGGTCGTGCATTTAAACGAACATATGGCGTCTCTCCTAAGAGGATGCGGTTGGGTTCAATTCAAAGTAGGTAAATTTATAATCCTGGTGCCATGCCTCCGGCAATAGGCAAGGCGGCGCCAGTAATATATGAGGAATCCGGGCCGGATAAAAACAATACTAGGTCGGCTACTTCTTCTGGTTCTGCAGCGCGCCGCATTGCAATGCTAAGGTCTTCTAATTCTTGTGCTTGCGTGGTCGAAATGTTTTCTTTTGCGGCAATTCTTTCCATAGCATGCTTTCGTAACTCTGTATTGACCACTCCAGGACAGACTACATTGCAACGAATGTTGTGCTCAGCATATTCTAGAGCAATGCTTTTGGTAAGGCCTACCATCGCAAATTTCGAAGCAGTATAGTTTGCAGGTACTGCGTTTATGGCCCCGAGCCCACATAGAGAGGCATTATTGACTATCACCCCTTTATTTTGCGTCAGCATAGATGGGATGACTGCGCGACAGAAAGCCGCCGCGCCTCTTACATTAACATGATAACTTGCATCCCAAACATCATCAGAAATATCTAAAAAGTAAGGAACAGATCCAGAGATACCGGCATTATTAATTAGGATGTCGATACGCTGATATTGCCTAAGGATGACTTCGACACATTGATTTATCTGATTAGTGTCAGCAATATCACACTCCATTGCGATTGCTTTGCCACCATTTGCATTAATAGTCTTGATAGTACTCATTAAGGCGGCACTTTTCTCAATATCAATTAAAACGGCAGTAGCTCCTTGAGCGACTAACTTTAATGCTATAGCTTTACCAATTCCCGCTGACTTTCCTGCACCAGTAATTATTGCAACCTGACCATTCAACATCTTGAGACCTCCTTAGTGTTGCAAGAGCATAACTCGAGAAACATGAATATCTCAAATAGGAGTTGTGCTGGCATGGTCGCTACAGAAGTAAATGCGCATACAAATGGCAGAAATGCTACTTAAAGAGGAATAAAGGTTACCTAAACCGTCTTATACTTTGTTTGATAAAGATTTTCAAAAAGTGGCTAACCAATTAAGGGAGTAAATCATATGAGAGTAGAGTCAGCAGATTATCTTAGACGTGTGTATAAATCGATTTGCCTAGGTTGGGGTGCCCCGGAACATCAGGCCGAGGCTTTTGCCGATGGGATACTGGCAGGTGACCTTTTTGGACATGAAGCTCAAGGGATAGCTATTGCTCAACTAGATGCTGTCATGGTGCGCGATAATCAAATTAATTTAACCGCAGAACCTACTATTGAATTAGAGGGACCAAGTTTTGGCGCTTTAAATGCTAATCGGTGCTTAGGGCAGTACGCTATGGTTAAAGCCATGGATATGGCAATAGAGAAAGCAAAGCAAAGTGCTGTTGGTGTTGTTTGGGTGCATAGTTGGCACGACATAGGTTGCGCAAGTGCCTATACCAAGAGGGCTTTGGATCATAATATGGTCGGTATCCTGAGCGTTAATACGGTGCCTTTGACTGCGCCCTATGGCGGGAGAGAGATGTTAATGTCTGCTGCTCCTCTATCATTCGTTTGCCCCGCAGGAGATCAGTTACCTATTATTGCGGATATGGCTCTTTGCCAACTTTATGATTTCCAAATGGTTGAGGCGGTTAAGAGTGGTGGTCGTTTGGAGGGTAAATATTTGGTGGATCCTGATACTGGTGAGCTTACCGATGACCCAGCGCCCTATATTATTGATCCAAGCGTTCGTTCTTGTGGCTGTACGGCGGCAACAGTTTTTGCTGATGCTAAACTTTACTTGGTTAATATATTGTTTGAAATTCTGACCGGTTTGCTAACTCCAACGGCTTTGCCACACATATGAATGACTATCCGACACAAGAGCATCTTGGTAAAGGAAAAGAAATTAAACGTGGCGGCGGTGCATTCTTAATGGCCATAGACCCTTCCAAATTAATGGAGGTCGGTGTATTTAAGGCGCGTGTCGATCAATGGATAAGCACTATAAAGTCATCAAAATTACAGTCTGGAATTGTTGAAATTCTGTTGCCAGGAGAGCGCGCGCAGAGAGAGCAAGATAAACGGCTTAAAAAAGGGGTCCCTGTTGATGAAGCTCTTTGGCAACATGTCGTGACTATGGCCACGGAAGTTGGCTTAGACGTAGATGCGTTACGTTAGGATTAACGGAGATTTTCCATTTAGCCGGTATTGGGGTGTATTTAATAAATATGAGGTAAGGATATGAACCACTTTTTCTCACTTGAAAATAAAGTTGCTGTCATTACTGGGGCAGCTCAAGGAATCGGATTGGCTGTCGCTGAACGATGCTCCTCCGCTGGCGCTAAGGTTATTTTGGCAGATCTGCACGATTGCTTTGATTTGGCAAAAAGACTGGGCGGGCACTCCATAAGGACTGATGTGACCGATGAAGAGCAAGTCAAAGCCCTTATGGATAAAGCACTTGAAATATACGGGCATATTGACGTGATAGTTACCAGTGCGGGTATCTTTTCTGGTTATAAAAGCTTGCAGGATAGTGAAGCAAAAGATTTTAGGGCGTGTTTCGAAGTCAATGCACTGGGAACATTTTATTGTATTAAGCATGCTGCGGCAGTAATGGAAAACGGGGGTAGTATCGTTAATGTGGGCTCTGTAGCTTCGGTGACTGGAGAGATCCATTTGGGCTCTTACGTGTCATCAAAACATTCCGTAGCGGGGCTGACTAAAACAGCAGCCATTGAATTAGGAGAGAAAAATATTCGAGTGAATTGTATTTGTCCCACTACGGTTGACACCCCGATGGCCCATGAAGAAGGAGGTGAATACCTTATCGAGAGTTCAAAACTTTTGGTGCCGCTAGCTCGACTTTGCTTGCCCGATGAGGTCGCGGCCTTAGTTCATTTCCTTGCCGCAGATGACTGTGGATATATCAATGGCCAATTAGTTAATCTATGCGGAGGTATGACAGCTGGCCTCAACGAGAGGGCAATGAACAAACTAATTGGATAAACTTAACGTAGGGCTTCAAGATCTATGTTGAGTTCATCGGCCATTTTACAGATTCCGTTCCAGTAATGTTCTTGAATCGGCACGCCATGGGATAGACGATTTTGTTCTTCTCGAAGGGCCATTTCGCCAGGCAACAATATCTCATCAAAACCTTTCTGTAGTTTGCCCTGCTTTAGAGTGCACACCCATTCATCGACCTTTGCTTTAAATGAGTCCAATGGCATAAGATTAGCAATATTAACAACCATCAGAAAAGCTCCCCCACCTCGCGTAACTTGTTTTCCTGGGTGTTCTTTAAGAACCTCCATGCCAGGATATTCCATTTGTGGGCTGGTGGCCCCTCCAGGGGTAAGAATTCCAGTCATGATTTCTATGAACACATTCATCACATACAGTTTCACATTTGGAAATGCGGGTGCTGCCGACATGGGAGCAGCTCTATGTTCTGGATTTTTAATGTAAGGTAAAGGATCGTCGGTTAACTCGCCAGTAAAAGGGTCAATGACACATTTAGTACTAAGTTTACGACCCTCTAAAATTGCCTTGGAAAGATATGTTTCATAGATACCTGACATAGATACATCGCCAATGATTGGAGGTTGATTTCCAGCTGGACAGGCATAAGAAAAAGGCGGAGCAGACATCTTGAGTTCTCTACCACCCCAGGGGGCAGTTTGCGTGACAGAGTTGACTGTCAATATACCAATGCAATCATGATCAAGTGCCATTCGGCTATATGCACTTGCACAACCAATATCATGCCAATTATGAACAAGGCTAACGGCAAAGGTAGACTGCTTCGCTTTCTCAATTGTCCGCTCCATAGCATCGGTCATAACATACTGACCTATTCCACGGTTACCATTAATTACTAGGTAGTTATATTCATCTTTTTCAATCGTTGGTTCGGCAGTAAAGTCCACCTGGTTATGCTGCTGCATAAGATGGATTATCATCGCGATCCCCATACCCTGCATATCTTTACCAAGTAAATCTCCAGTCAAGATTGCGTTTGCAAATGCTTCAGCCTGATGTTCTGGGCTTCCCCAGCCACGACAAATAGTTTTGTATATTCGTTTTAAGTAGTCGGGACTCTCTTTTCTCATAATTAATACCTATGTCTTAGCGTCAATTGAACAGAATAATTTTTTGTTGATCCCGCCATAGGCGACCAGAGGATAAGTAAATTCAATCACCCTATGCTACGAGAGAGAAAGAATAGATAGATAATAGTTACATATCAGGCAAAAAAATACGCTATCACCAATGAATGTGGGTGTTGTACCCAATAGTAGGTATATCTTAGTTGGTGGTAATTCAGGAGTATTAAATAATAAAAATAAAACCTGAAAATACTTGAGAGGGCGAGAAACATGCGACACGATTCTACTATTCAGGCAGTTAANAGGAAATATTTCCAGCGAAGTACTTTAGCCATTGCTATTGGAGCTTTTGCGATGACGTCTAATTCGATTGCACAAGCAACTCTAGAGGAAGTTGTTGTAACAGCGACGCGAAGAGCCGCTAGTGTGGAAGATATTCCATACAATATTTCAGCAATTGATGGCGATGTACTTAGCCGAACCGGTGCAACTGGGTTAACTGAAGTGCTAAGAATGTTACCTGGACTTGCCTCGGCGGATGTGGGTCAGAGGCAGGCCATTAATAGCGCTATTATTTTAAGAGGTGTTAATGCCAACAACCCTGGCCGAAACAATATAACCCAAAATATGACTGACGCTGCCGTTTCTATGTACGTAGACGATGTTCCAATGTACTTTAATATCAATGCGGCTGATGTAGACAGAGTTGAGGTATTACGCGGTCCGCAGGGCACTCTGTATGGTTCTGGGTCGGTGGGTGGTACGGTGCGGTTTATATTAAATAAACCTTCCACAGAGGAATCATTCACTCGCATCTCAGGTCGAGTTAGCGCTAATGAAGAGTCCGATGAACTTAATTACAGCACTAGTTTGATCAGTAATATTCCTTTGACTGATAACGCTGCATTACGGATCAATGCAGGTTACAAAACGCTTGGTGGAGTGACTGATGCAGTTGGATTACTCAAGGTTGATTCAAATAATGTGTCAGTTCTTTCTGACCCAAGTGATGCTGACAGTGCTGCGGTAGTCTTGCCAACTGATGAAGATACAGATGAATATCAATCTACATATTTTAGAGGGGCTTTGCTTGTTAATATTAATGAGGACGTAACGGCAACTTTTAGCGTTATTCATCAAGAAGACGAAGGTGATGATGACACCTTAGGTCAAATTACTAATGGAGATACTGAGATTGTAGCCTGGCAGCATGGCCAACATAGGAAAACACCCACAGAATTTGAAAATGATATGGTAAGCATGGATATCAGTGCGGACTTGGGCTTTGCGACATTTACCTCAGCAACGAGCTACTTAGATTCCCAGCAAAAAGTTACGCAGGATAACTCAGGGTTGTATGCCACCTTAAGTGGTTTATATTTTGGTTATCCAATTGAGCAGATATCGGCGCCAAGCTACTTTGATCAAGGATCAAAAACTCTCACACAAGA
>JGI20152J14361_10002898_pt1 | contig 9946 bp, 13 predicted proteins | sample COG_02_FD_14361 | JGI IMG/M metagenome (IMG submission 14361)
GTTTGATTAAAACCTTTTTCTTCTTCCTCTAGAATAGTATCTTCAATAAAATCTGAGATTTTATCAATGTAGTATGATTCCTCACCCATTAAAAAATAGATCGGCTTTACTACTCCATTTTTAATATCAGAAACTATTTGATTTATTTCATTCATACGATACTCACTTATGCAATATACAAAACCGTTAATCTAGTTTTCACTACATTTAACCCCATGCAAGAACTGAATTTTCCATCTTATGCATTCAAACTCAAATCTAGCGAAAATAAGACACTTATTTTTGATATTGTTAGAAAAAAATATGTGATTTTAACACCTGAAGAATGGGTGCGACAACATGTAATTCATTTCTTACTAAAAGAAAAGAACTACCCTATTTCTTTAATCGCCGTAGAAAAACAACTCAAAATAAACACAAGAATTAAAAGAACTGATATNGTGGTGTATAATAAACAAGGAACTCCAGAATTATTAATTGAATGCAAAGCTCCTAGTGTAAAAATAACACAGACTACTTTTGATCAAATTGCACGATATAATCTCACTGCAAATTCTAATTATTTAATGGTAACCAATGGCTTAGCTCATTATTTCTGTCAAATAGATACTACCAAAGAAACTTATATATTTTTAGAAGATATTCCAAGCTACCAATTTTAGCATCTATTTAGCAACAAGAACGATTCAGATGTACTAGATTTGTAAACTTGAAAACAGCCATCGTCATATTAAATTGGAACGGTAAAAAATTGTTAGAACAATTTTTACCATCTATCGTTAATTTTAGTTCAGAATTAGCTGATATCTATGTGGCAGATAATGCAAGTACAGACAACTCTATAGGGTATGTTAAAGAATTTTTTCCTGTGCATATTGTTGAAAACACTACTAATGGCGGCTATGCTAAAGGATACAATGACGCATTAAAAAGTATTGATGCAGATGTCTATTGTTTAATAAACTCTGATATTGAAGTATCACAAAATTGGATCTCTCCAATTTTAAAAGTTTTTAAAAAAGAGAAAAACACTGCTATAATTCAACCAAAAATACTCGATTATAAACAGAAAGACACTTTTGAATATGCTGGTGCTGGAGGTGGGTTCATAGATTTATATGGCTATCCATATTGTAGAGGACGCGTATTTAATGATGTAGAAAAAGATACTAAACAATTTAATGATGTAGCAGATATCTTTTGGGCGTCAGGAGCTTGTTTTTTCATAAGATCTGAGGTATATCAACTTTTAAATGGATTTGATGAAAACTATTTTGCTCATCAAGAAGAGGTAGATTTATGTTGGAGAGCTCAAAACGAAGGTTTTGATGTAAAATATGTAGGTAACTCCGACTGTATATCATGTAGGAGGAGCTACACTCCAAGAAACCAATCCTCAAAAAACATTCCTTAACTTTAGAAATAGTTTACTTAATGTCATAAAAAATGTGCCTAAACAATGGTTTCTATTTGTCGTTTTTTCACGTTTAGTATTGGATGGTGTTGCAGGTATCAAATTTTTAATAGAACTCAGGCCTGTTCATACTTGGGCTATAGTAAGAGCACATTTAAGTGTGTATAAAAATTTTTATAAGTTTTTACAGAAGAGAAAAAGGTTACAAAAAAAATACAACTACAATCTTCATACGAGTGTTATTTGGCAATATTTTATATTGAGAAGAAAAAAATTTAAAGATCTTCGCTAAATGACTACAGGATATCTGTACTACCCTTTCCTTCTCTAATTACAATCGGCTCAGTCTCTGTTAAATCTATAATTGTAGAAGCATGATTGTCTCCAAAACCACCATCTATTACCCCATCAACTAAATGATGCCATTTTTCAAAAATTAATTCTGGATCTGTAGTATATTCTAGCACATCATCTTCATCATGAATAGAGGTTGATATAATTGGATTTCCCAATTCTTCAACTATGGCTCTTGCTATAGAATTATCGGGGATTCTAATTCCAACTGTTTTTTTCTTTTTAAATACTTTAGGTAATGATTTACTACCCGGTAGTATAAAGGTATAAGGACCTGGTAAAGCTCTTTTAAGAAGTTTATATATTGGTGTATCAATTTGCTTTACATAATCAGAGAGATGGCTTAAATCATTACATATAAACGAAAAGTTAGCTTTCTCTAATTTCACTCCTTTTATTCTTGCAATCTTTTCTATTGCTTTGGTATTAGTAAAGTCACATCCTAAACCATAAACAGTGTCTGTTGGGTAGATAATGAGCCCACCTTTTTTAAGAACATCAACAGCTTTTTTGATTTCTGCAGGATTAGGATTGTCTTTATATATTTTGATGAAAAATGCCATAAAATAAAAACACAAGGAAAATTATCAGAAAAGAACTACTTTTTATCAACTAATCTAAAACCTTCTCCATGAATATTTAAAATTTCTACGCTTTCATCAATTTTTAAATATTTTCGAAGCTTTGCTATATATACGTCCATACTTCTTGAGGTGAAGTAATTATCATCTCTCCATATTTTTGTTAGTGCTAACTCTCGAGGCATTAAATCATTTTTGTGCAATGCTAACATTTTAAGCAGTTTGCTTTCTTTAGGTGAGAGTTTCTGGGGTTCATTTTCGCCTAATGATAAGTGACGTAACTTAGAATTAAAGAAAAAACTACCAATTTCAAATTCAAACTGCTCGTTTTCAGTTGAAGTATCAGACTCTTTTCTCTGTAAGATTGCTTTAATTTTAAATAATAAAACCTCAGAATCAAACGGTTTATTTAAATAATCATCCGCACCAACTTGATAACCTCTCAAAACATCCTCTTTAAGAGTTTTGGCTGTTAAAAATATGATTGGAATTTCTTTATTACTTGAACGAATATCTTGAGCTAAAGAAAAACCATCTTTACGAGGCATCATTACATCCAAAATACATAGATCAAAATCATTATTTTTAAACATGATTAATCCTTCAATACCGTCTTTGGCATGCGTAACGTTATAATCATTTAATGCTAAATAATCTTTTAAAACTGTTCCAAAATTTGGATCATCTTCTACTAATAAAATTTTTTTACTTCCCATGTTTTTGATTTTATATTAATGGTAACTTAATTGTAAACGTACTTCCTTTTCCCTTTTCACTTTCTACAAAAACTGTTCCATGATGAGAGTCTAGAATTTCTTTAACGTAAGCCAATCCTAAACCATGTCCTTTAACATCATGAATATTTCCTTTTTGTTCTCTGTAAAATTTATTAAAAATTTGTTTTTGTGCATTTTTACTAATACCAATACCCTCGTCCATTATTTTTATAATTAAATTTTTATTGGTATTTTGTGTAAAAACATCAATTTTTGGACTATTCTCTGAGTATTTTAAGGCATTTTCTAACATATTGACTAATGCATTTGTCATATGAAATTGGTTGACTAAAATTTCTGATTGAATGGCTTCAAAATGAGTTGTTATGGTCCCTTTCTTGTCATTAGACAATAGACTTACGTGAGAAATGGCATCACTTATAACATCATGCATATCCAGTGCTTCTTTATTTATCTCAACTTGCTTTTTCTTTAACCTAGAAATTCTTAAAACATTTTCTACTTGACCGTGCATTCTTTTGTTCTCGTCTCTAATCATTTTTACATATCTCAAAATCTTCTCTTGGTCATTTATTATTTTTGGATTTTTTATTGAATCTAAAGCTAAATTTATAGTAGCTATAGGAGTTTTAAATTCGTGGGTCATATTGTTTATAAAATCAGTTTTTATTTCAGAAATTTTCTTCTGTTTCACTAATTGATACAAAGAACCTGAAAAAGCCACTATGATTATAAATATGAAAAATAAAGACAACAATAAAATATATGAAATATCAGATAAAATATGCTTCGTTTTTTCAGGGAAATCTATATAAAGGGTAAAATCACTAATTCCTTCATTACTAATAAATAAAGGGTAACTGATACTGTTTTGGGTGTCTATTGTGTAATAACCTGACTTTAATTTTGTGGCTAAACCATTATTATATACACCATATTTAAAATCAATATTAATATTATTTCTATTGAGCTCTTCTTTTAAAATATTATTTAATTCTCTATTGTTGATTCTGTTTTCAATAGGAAAAGTTTTTTTATAAAAATCTTTAAACACATCTGATAACAATTTTTTGTCTAAATCTTCAACCCTATCTATAGTTGAAAATGTATTGTCTTTAAAAGTACCTTTAAAATCATTGTTATTGACGATCAGGGTTCCTTTAAAAAAATCACTTTTTTTTGTAAATCTTTTAACTACTATAGAATCATTATCATAAAATCCATTTTTGTCTAAAATATCTAGAACAGGAATTTTAAAATCTTCCTCTATAATGGTAGTTCCAAAAGAAAATCTGCTTTTAGTTGTAGTGTCTATCTGTTGAATAAGAAAATTTTTAATTTGTGCTTTATTTAAAAATCTCTTTGTTTCTATGAAGTTTTGTATTTTGTTGTAATATAAATCTTGTTCTTTAATTTGAAGTTTTTCAGAGACTCTTGCTAAGGCTTTTTTTACATCTCCGTCAAATTGAACATCTTTACTGTCTATGGCATTTTTACTCCAATATAACTGAACTGATATAATTCCTATGAGCGAAATACTCATCAGTAACACAATTAGAACAAAAATCTTTTTCCCCATAAATCAAAAATAACCTTATACAGTAAGTATTTTTCTATTTTAACGTAGATTAACACTAGAACATAAGTTTTCAGTAAATTTTAACATAATTTATGAATTATCCTAAGCAAAAGGTAGTTTTTTTGTTAAAAAATTATATATTTTTTTAATTTTTAACAAAGTTTCCTCTTTTTCAATATTATTAATTACATAATTGGAAAGTAGGTTTCTTTTAGCATCTGACCATTGGTTATTCATGATATTCTCAACCATGATTTTTGTTGAATTATCCCTTTTCATAACTCGTTTAATCCGAATGTTTCTAGGTGAATTTACAGATATAATTATATCACAAATAGACGAACTATTAGTTTCAAAAATAATGGCATTTTCATAAATAATAAGAGTATTTTTATTTTGACTTTCAACAAATTCCTTAAAGTGTTCTTTTACTTGAGGATGAACGATAGTGTTCAAAACCTTTAATTGATGGGTGTTATTAAAAACCAAGGAAGAAATATATTTTCTATTTAAGACACCATTACCATAGCTTTTCTGACCAAAAGCAGCTATAATTTTATCTTTTATTACTCTGAATTATTCATGAGTAATTTAGCCTCTTTATCTGCATGGAAATAAGTAGTATTCTCAAAAGAACAAATAGTCTCAGCTACTAAAGACTTACCACTACCTATACCCCCAGTTATCCAACAATCATAGCTGTTCATTTATTAAAAAGTCTATCTTTTGTGGAGATATTCTAGCATTCTTTATCATGGATGAACTCCCTACTAACTTAGGTATTAAATAGGGTAAATTATTATTCTCAGAAATACCATAGTCACATTCTATTAAAAAAGTTGAACTATCTATTTTATTAAAATTTGAAAGAGCTATCCTGTAGGTAACTTTAACAAATTTCGGAAAAGTGTTAATTTGTTTTCCATTAGGAATGTTTAGAACCTTTACAGGAACCTCAACAGACCCCTCTGTAAATCTCTCAACTGATGCAGTTATTAGAACTTTATCTTTTTCTGCTCTTACATTAGAATCAGGATTAAACTCTTTAATATCTACAAACTCATTAATTGAAATATTTAGCTCTTTCTTTTGTAACAAGCCAGTTGACACATAGGAAATAGTGTCTAAAATTGATTTTGGGCCTGTTAAAAGTATGGAATCTGGTTGTATTGAAATAGAATTATTAAATTCAAAACCATCTGCAAAGATCAGTTCAGATGTTAATTTAACAACTACTTTTTTTTGATTTAATACTCCTAGGTTAAAGTGTATAGAATCTTTAATAAAATACGCTACTTTAACACCAGTATTCATTTGTTTTTGAACCGATAGTTTTTGTTGTGATAATAACAAATAATAATCTGTTAATGATTTTCCATAAATATTAGAAGCATCAATTATTAATTTTCGAGGTGATACTTTTGAAGATATTAATTTAAAACCAGTGGCTTTTACGCGAATATCTAGGTATTCTAAAGGTTTTTCTTGAAGTAATTTGTTACTAGGTAAATTTATATAACTAACTGGGTATTTTATAGAACTATCGTACTCCTTAGATAACTTTGTCATGAACCAAAAAACAACTGAAAGAAAAGAAAATAAAATAAATGTATAGTACAATTTATTTGATTTATTATTTTTTTTGTTCATTTTATGAAGTATTTATTGCAAGCTAATTAATATGAGAGCAATGTCAAAATTAACCGCAAAAAAAAGCGAACTAAAGTTAGTTCGCTTTTTTTTGTATTTTATTTAAACATTACTTTTTTTTCGGAGTTGGTAAGAATTTTTTACTTAAATCTACAGAGATTGCAGCTTTTTCAAATTTAATTTTTCCTGCTCCAGTTTCTATAGTTACTGTTATCCTTATCATTTAATTCAACTAACTTTCCGTGAATACCGCTAGAAGTTACTACTTTTGAACCCTTCTTTAATTCCGATATAAACTTTTTTTCTTTTTTTCTTTTTCTGTTTTGAGGCAATATCATAAACAAATAAAAAACCGCTAAAAGAGCTATCATTGGTAACATCATACTACCAAAACCTTCAGAAGGTGGTGTCGCTTGTAATAGTACTAATTTAATCATTTATTATTATTTTACTGTTGATGAAGCCTTAGGAGTTACAGAGCCCTTTAATTTTAATATTTCTCTACCACGTGCAGTATTAGTAAATAGTGTTAATGTTTTAGCCTGCCTGTTAGGCTTACCTGCAGTATTAAAATTTGCTAAAACTTCTGCTGAATCTCCTGGTTTTATAGGAGTTCTTGGCCATACAGGAACCGTACAACCACATGAAGGCTGAACATTAGAAATTACTAAATCTGTTTTACCAGAGTTAGTTACCATAAATTTTGCCTCAACAATTTCACCTTCGTTAACAGTTCCAAAATCGTATTCTGTAATGTCAAATTGAATTTCAGCAGCTCCTTTACTTATTTCTATATCTCTTTTTTTGGCAGTATCTACATTTTTCTTCTTTACTTTAGACGAAGCGTTTCCTTCATTACAAGAAATAAAAAGAACTACAGATAATGCTAATAATGATGTTGTTATTAATTTATTCATGATGTTATTGTTAATTTGTGTAAAAATAAGAAATTAAAGCAACCCTCTACCTACTTTAACAATTTTTTTATCTTTTAAAAACTCTCTTGAAAGTTTATCCAAAACACCATTGACAAAGTAGCCACTCTTTTCTGAAGAATAGTCTTTTGCTATCTCAATGTATTCATTTATGGATACTTTAGTTGGAATAAACGGGAAATTTAAAAACTCACAAACTCCCATTTTTATTAAAATCATGTCCATATCTGCAATCCTATCAGTCTCCCAATTAGGGGTGTGAATTTTAATATCATTTTCAAATGAATGATGATTTAGTATGACCTTTTTAAATAAATCTGAAACAAAATCTTCATCATCTTGATTTTTATATAAACTACCTAATTTAAATGCATTTGATGGTTTTTGTTTGCTAAGCGACCTAACCACCCATGTATTCACAAATGGAATGTCGTCTACCCAAGTTATGTTTTCTCCCTCAAAATACTCCGCTAATTTTACATTAGGGGCTACAATCTCCTTAAAAAAAGCAACCACAAAGTCTTTATCTGAGTTAAAAGAATCTTCTAAACTATTTAAATAGTCAGAAAATAAATCAGAATTTTGAAGAAGATCCCAAATGATTTTAATGTACTCATCATCTTTTGACCAATTATCTAGATTTTGAGCTTCTTTGTAAAGGGTTAATGAAGTGCTTTCTGCTATTTTTTTTATTAATTTATTTTCAACAAATTTTCTGTTTGGTGATAGATCTTCTTTTGTGGCTAAATATTTTTTCTTTGAAATTTCCTGCTTCTCTTCTGCTAGTTTTTGAACTTCTACAAGTAAATCTAGAAGCAAGACATACAGATCAAACATTCTTTTAATACTGTGCTTAATAAATTTCTCCTCTTTTAAAACATCATCATCATATGACTTTATCATTGCATATACTGATTGCATTACTTTCACTCGAATGTGTCTTCTATTGATCATTTAAAGAACCTTAATTTGTATAAAAAAAGCGAAAGATAGTAAAATCAATCGCTTTGCAAAAATATAACTATTTCTTTAGGCGTGTTAAGAGTTTTTCTCTTTTTTACGATTATCTATTCTTTTTTGTGCAATATTAAATGCAGCTCTGTGAGTAGTAATATCTTCTTTCTCTGACAGTTTAAAAATTTCTAGTGTTGTATTATAGATGTTTTCTGTTTTTTTGAGACTTTCCTCCTTAGAATACCCCTCTAATTCTCCATAAACATTTATGATCCCTCCAGCATTAATTAAGAAATCGGGAGCATAAGCAATCCCTTTTTCTTTTAATATTTTACCATGTTTTACCTCATCTGCCAATTGATTGTTAGCAGCACCAGCTATTACCTTAGTATTTAATTGATGAATAGTATCATCATTAATAGTAGCACCTAATGCACATGGAGCATAAATATCTAAGTCTAGGTTATAAATATCATTCCCAAATATAACATTGGTATTGTATTTTTTAGACAACTCTTCCAGTCGAATTTCATTAATATCATTAATGATGACCTTTGCTCCTTCATCAGAAATTAATTTCACTAACGTTTCACCTACATGACCAACACCTTGAACTAAAATCTTTTTACCCTCTAAACTATCTGAACCAAATTTATGATTTGCAGCAGCTTTCATCCCCATATAAACACCAAAAGCTGTTACTGGAGAGGGATTTCCAGAACCACCGCTAGACTCAGATATTCCAGTAACATGGGGGTTACTTCTCTAATAATATCCATATCTCTGGTTTCCATTCCAACATCTTCTGCGGTTATGTACTTACCACTCAAAGAATTTACAAATTCTCCGAATTTCCTCATTAGGGCATCATTTTTTTGAGTTTTAGCATCTCCAATGATAACTGCCTTACCTCCTCCTAAATTTAACCCCGTAATAGCCGATTTATAAGTCATCCCTCTAGAAAGACGCAAAACATCATTCAAAGCATGCCATTCGCTCTGATAAGTCCACATTCTTGTACCTCCTAAGGCAGGACCCAAAACAGTATTGTGTATACCAATTATTGCTTTTAAACCTGTATCTTCGTCTTTGCAAAAAACAATTTGTTCATGACCGTCAAAAGATAATTGTCCAAATACAGGATCTTTCTTTATCAAGTCATTATTAATAATATTTGATGTCATAAGTAATTTTTGATTTAATTTAATATTTTACGCAATCCTTAAAATATAAAGCGCAAAAATACGATATCTTCAAATAACAGCAAATTAATTGACTTCAAATTATTAATATATTAATGAAAATAATAAACAATAATTATTAATGAAATCATTAAAATATCTAAACAAGTATTTTATAAAATATAAATGGAGATTATTAGTAGGAATTTTTATTACTATTCTATCTAAGATTTTAGCTCTTCAAATACCTATAATTATCAGAAAATCNCTGAACTCAGTTGAAGATTTTATTAAAAATGATGTCGCAGATAAATCTATTATTGAAAATCAATTGTTTTGGAATTTATTAANTATNGTAGGGGTAGCTATTTTAGCTGGGCTATTAACATTTGTCATGAGACAAATGATCATAGTTACATCTAGATTAATTGAATTTGATTTAAAAAATGAAATTTATGAGCAGTATCAAAAACTTCCTATAAATTTTTATAAAAAAAATAGAACTGGAGACCTTATGAACAGAATAAGTGAGGATGTTTCAAAGGTTAGAATGTATTTTGG
>JGI20152J14361_10002905_pt1 | contig 9936 bp, 9 predicted proteins | sample COG_02_FD_14361 | JGI IMG/M metagenome (IMG submission 14361)
CGCACTTTGAAGAAGCGATTCCGCCTTAAGTAAGCACTCCTCGTATTCACGTTCGGGGACACTGAGTATGGTTATTGCGCCGCCTACATGGGCAGAAGCTAAGCCCTGCCTACCGTCCAACGCAATACTACGAATGACCACATTGAAGTCAAAATCGCCGTTAGGTTTCACGTACCCCAACGCACCGGAATAGATGCCGCGCTCTGTTTTCTCATAACGCTCCGCCAATTCCATTGCACTGATCTTCGGAGCTCCGGTCATAGAACCCATGGGGAATGTCGCCTTTAAAATATCCCAATTTGATGTTTCCGGCCGGGTCTTGCATGTGACCGTTGAGATCATTTGATTCACGTTTTTAAAAGGGTAAACGCCGAAAAGTTCTTCCACCTGTACGGTTCCCTTTGCCGCTACACGGCTTAAATCGTTGCGGACGAGGTCGACAATCATCACATTTTCTGCACGCTCTTTTTCATCCGCAACCAACAGTCGCTCTTGCACGTGATTGTTTTCTGTCAATCTACGGTTAGTGCCTTTGATGGGTTGCGACCACAATTGGTCCCCTTTCTTAAGTATGTAGCGCTCGGGGGAGGTGCACAAAAGTTCCAATTGGTCCATTTTTACATAGGCACTGAAAGGCGCTTTGGTTGCCTGCGCCATTTGCTTAAATAACTGCGCACTATCCAACGCACTGTATTCCGCCTTAAAGGCTGTACAGTAATTCACTTCGTAAATGTCCCCGTATTGAATGTGCTCTTGTAAATCTCTAACGGCTTCGAGGTACGATTCACGGGACTCCACTGGTTGAAAGTCCAATATCGTGTTGCCCACATCGCCCCCCTTCGCGGGTTCCAAAACAGCAGCCAACGCTGCAGCAGGTGTGTCTGCAAAAACGGTTAAATTACCTGCCTTATCCAAGGTCCCCACTACTTCCGGTTCAAAAAATTGCGCTTGTGGCCATTGACCAATAGCTGGATTACCCTTGGCCAGACGTTCGAACTCATGGCGCAACTCATACCCGAGAAAACCAAAACGCCAACCGTTGTCTAATGCACCATTTTTCAGGGCGTCGGTATCGAAAACGGCCTTAGCTCCCCAAGCAAAGAGAAGTTCATATTCGCCCCACTTACTGTCGTAGCCTTGGGAGGTATATAGGGCAAAAAAAGATCGACTGCTGGATAACTCCAACAGCCGATTTTCTAAAAGAATCGGATCGACCGAATGCGCCGATGCGGTAGTCATTAGCTGTGGATAGCGCGATTCGCTGTGGCAGCCAGTGCAGCCTCTTTCAAGGCTTCCGTGTACGTCGGGTGACCGTGACAAATCCGTGCGATATCCTCCGCGGAAGCACGGAATTCCATAGCCGTTACTGCTTCCATGATAATATCCGCAGCTCGGGCAGCAACAATATGCACACCTAATACTTCATCAGTGACTTTATCTGCCAATACCTTCACTACACCATCGATGTCTCCCGAGGCACGAGAGCGGCCTAGCGCACGCATAGGAAATGAACCGCTTTTGTAAGCAACGCCGGATTCCTTCAATTCCTCTTCAGTTTTACCCACCGCCGCTACTTCTGGCCACGTGTAGACAATTCCAGGAATTAAGTTATAGTTGATATGCGGTTTTTCACCAGCAATAGATTCAGCCACAAAGACACCTTCCTCTTCTGCTTTGTGGGCCAACATCGCACCACGAACAACATCACCTATGGCGTAAATATTAGGTACAGCAGTCTGCAAATGATCATTTACAGCGATACGTCCACGTTCGTCAGTCGAAATACCAACGTTCTCAAGACCCAATTTAGCCGTGTATGCGCCACGACCTACAGCTACCAAACAGTAGTCGCCTTCGAAGGTTACTTCTTCACCTTTCTTGTTGGTGGCTGTAACCTTGACAACATCACCATCACGCGTTACATTACTCACCTTAGTAGACAGGCTGAATTTCATGCCAATTTTCTTCAAGCTGCGCATCAATTCTTTACCCATCGCACTGTCCATAGTAGGAATGATGCTGTTTGCGTATTCCAAGACGGTTACCTCAGCACCTAAGCGTTTGTAAACCGAACCCAATTCCAAACCAATCACACCACCGCCAATGACGATCATGTGTTTTGGAATTTCTTTCAAGCTCAATGCTTCTGTCGAAGAGATGACACGCTCCTTATCGAATTTCGCAAAAGGCAATTCAATAGGCTTTGAACCTGTGGCCAAAATGATATGCTTGGCGCTTACTTCAGTGGTCTTTTCACCCGCAACAACAACGGTATTCTTGTCTTTCAATGACCCGAATCCACGAAGTACATCGATGTTGTTTTTATTCATCAAATAATCGATACCGTCACAGGTCGTGCTTACCACGCCTGCTTTACGTTCAATCATTTTTGCAAAGTCAATTTTTGGCGGATCAATATTGATTCCGTGCGATTCAAAAGAATGCACTGCAGCATGGTAATGCTCAGAAGAATCAAGCAGCGCTTTAGAAGGTATACAACCCACATTGAGACATGTGCCGCCCAGTGTCGCGTACTTTTCAACCAGTGCAGTTTTCATGCCCAGCTGGGCACAACGGATGGCACTTACATATCCTCCAGGNCCAGAACCTATTACAACTACGTCGTAAGAACTCATTGAATTTTGTTTTTANGAAGTAACAAAGTTANACACGCGGATTGCTTAGCGTGGTTTTAATCTGAAAAATCTGCTAAAAAGTATTATTAGGACCAACAACGTGAAAAGTCCAACGGCAGCCTTCCCTATCCAGTTTCCCGTCCGGACATAAAGCGTCTTCCCTTCCAACAATGGCACATCAGCAACAATAACGCCCTCTGTATCCCAATCCAAGCGACGCAATACGCGTCCTTTAGCATCAATCACACTAGATACACCCGTATTCGCGCTGCGTACCACATATTTACCTTGTTCAATAGCACGAAGGCCCGCGAACCGGAGGTGCTGAAGGTGACCCGCAGTATTACCCCACCACCCATCATTGGTAATGACCGCGATCAAATTGGCACCTTCTCGAGCATATGCTGTCGCGTAATCTGAAAATTCATTTTCCCAGCAGATGATGGGCGCAAGTTTGAGGCCAACATTCGCATCTTTGAATACTTTTCGACGGGCAGATACTCCTAAAGTACCAGAAGTACCCCCCAGATCAATGGCCCAATCGCCCATGTAAGGCTTGAGCAGTTGAACGAACGGCATGGTTTCGCCACCGACAACTAGTTTCCCTTTGTGATACAGGGCCGTTTCACCGGCACTATTGCGAAATAGGGCCGTGTTGTATAGGGTGTAGTATTTATCGCCGTATGGGCGGTTGAAGACGTCCGGTACTTGCTGAAAATCATAGGTAGTCGCCCCAAAAATCGCGGTTTTCCCGTATCGATCGAGCATTTCATGAAGAAGCTTATCATTGGGGCGATTGCCGTAGCTGCTTTCCTCCCGTGCATCGGGCAAAAACGTCTCCGGTAGGACGATCAAATCCACTTGCTTTTGGGCGAGTTGGGTTTGAAGTAATCGGTCCACTTTTTGAATCTGCTCCGATTCCGCTAAATCCCATTTTTCGGTGTAAGCATCAATATTTGGTTGGACCACTGCAACACGGAGTTGATTTGACGCCTCATTAGCAGGAACATACCACAGCACAAGACTCCACACTACGGGCGTTATAAAAAGCCAAAGTGCTCTCTTAGACGTGGTACCACGCATGTGTAAGGTGTAAGCCACTAACAGAACCCACAACGTACCGCCAGAATTTCCAACGAATTGGTACCATTGCACAAGGTAAGGCATGCCGTTAAAGGCGTTCCCTAAATGCAGCCAAGGAAAGGCCAGCCCCCAATATTCGTGCAATTGTTCAAAGGATAACCAACAAGCTAACAACGGAAGAACGTGGAGCCAGCGCTTCGCTCGAAACGACGGAAAACGCCAAAGCATTTCTTCAGCACGAACACTAAACCACAACGCAAATGCCATGAGTGCGCCGTTAATACCCACCGTTGCGACAACTCCCAAGGGGTGCGCGTTTGCAATCCAATAAGTCGTTGTAGCGTTCCAAAGCGCCATGACTGCGTATAAACGCAAATAACGCGGTCCCGAACGTTTTGAGATATCAAGGAGTAGCACGAAGGCCGGAATAATCAACACTCCAAGGTGTGGAAAAGTCCAGGCCAAAGTCAGTAAGGCCAAGGCCAGGGCCATCAAAATCACGATAGGTGTTTTTTTCACTGAAGACATAGCGGCAAATTAATGCATCTTTGCACCGTATGAAACACATTCCGAATCTTTTAACATTAGCCAATGCCATCTGCGGAATGATGGCCATCTATTTCATCGTCAATGCTAGCTCGACCGGCCTCGTCATTGCTCTACTTTCAGCGGCTACATTTGACGCCCTAGATGGATGGGCCGCGCGTAAAGTGGGGGTTTCATCAGAATTAGGTAAGCAATTAGATTCTTTAGCTGATGCTATATCCTTTGGAGCGGTATCTGGCTTTATTTGGAGCTCAATTTTAGCGGACTTTGCACGTATGCCACAACCGTGGGCGATGCTCATAGGAGCGCTGGTTACCGCATCCAGCATTTACCGACTTGGCGTTTTCAACCTAAAAGAAGATGGAGACAAGGATTTTACGGGGATGCCCACTCCAGCAAATGCCCTTTTTGCTCTAGGGCTTTGGAGTTGGATGGGGCAATGGGAAAATTGGGATTGGATGATGTCTTTTCAAGGCACAACGTTATTGCTTTGGCATGTAGGCCTCGTAGCGTTAGCCTTGTATACCGTTTTTTGGCAAAACGCCACGTTTAAAGTGATGAGTCTAAAGGGAGGCGGGACGAAGCGTCGCAAATGGGGGCAATACATTCTTGTTGGAATGTTCGTAATAATGATTCCATTTTTTGGTGCATTGACCTTGTCAATTATCGTATTTTTGCTACCAATTATTAGCGCATTCGCCTTAAAGAACAGCGCCAACACCATTAAATAACCAGAAATGAAATTCACTGCTGAAATCAATGTAATGCCTCAAAAGGCTCTTTTGGATCCTCAAGGAAAAACGGTAAGTGCGAATCTTAAAAATATTGGCCTAGATGCGTTGACAAACGTCCGCATTGGCAAACACTTCACTTTAGACGTTGAAGCGGCTGACCAAGCTGCGGCTGAAGCGTTGGTCAAAGAAGCTTGTGAAAAGCTTTTGATTAATCCAGTAATGGAAGCCTTCGAATTCGAAGTCAAAGGCGCTTAATGTCGACCCGCACCTTGGTGCACTACTAAAATGAATTTTACTGCACACCTGCACCTCAGCCCTAACATCGCTGAAGTGCGGGTGTTCAATTTTTCGGGCGACGGCTTCAAAGGAAATACATGGCGAGCTGCAGCGTCCCCGTCACAACGACTGGGTATAGACCTGCACCGATTCATTGACGACTACACCGATCAACATCCGCTGACGAAAGCTGCCAAAAAGCACATTCGACCTTTCACGGGTAAATATTCAGCGGTAGCACTCGACTTGCTGGGAGATTATTTCCTTCAGCGCAATTGGGAACGCTTTAGACAACTGCAAGCTTCTTCTGCACAACAAAGCCTTACGGCATTTATTGCATCGGCGGAATCGGACATTGCGAAACACAAATCGCTACTCAAAGGCCGGGCCGCCGCAATGGCACCGTACTTACTAGAACACCATTGGCTGCTGAGCTACCGTGAAATAGACGGACTACTTAGCGCAGCACGTGGTATCGCCCAGAGACATCCGGGTGGCGCACCTCTCGTTGATTTTTTTGAAGGACCGGTATACGACTGTTTAGCACATTTGGAGGAGTGGTTTTCCACCCTTTACCCAATGTTAATGCTCGCTTGTCAAGAATTTGTCCAAAACCATAATGATTGGGAAGAACTTTCAAAAGCATAGAATCGGTGTGAAGTATGCCTATTGTATCTTTGCCTAAACTTTATTAAGCATGATTTACATCAAGCGAAAAGAACACTTTTGTGCGGCGCACAAACTTTGGAACGACAAATGGGATGCTGCAACGAACAAACGCATTTTTGGAAAATGTTCCAACGAGAATTACCACGGGCATAATTTCGAGCTCGAGGTAACGGTTAGAGGTGAAATCAATCCAGATACGGGATTTGTCATGAACTTGTTTGACCTCAAACAGATCGTCCGTGAGCACGTTATAGACGTTGTGGACCATAAAAACTTAAACTTAGATATCGATTTCATGGCCGGTAAACAGCCAACCGCAGAAATCATCGCCTATGAATTTTGGCGAATCTTAGCGCCCAAAGTCGCTGAATACGGCGCTGAATTGCATAAAATTCAATTGGCTGAAACACATAATAACATTATTGAATACTACGGAGAATGAAACAAGCCTATGTATTTCCGGGCCAAGGCGCCCAATACCCAGGAATGGGTAAGGATCTTTACGAAAGTCATAAAGAAGCACGCGAATTGTTCGATACAGCCGACCGCGTTTTAGGATTCGAGCTAAGTAAAATTATGTTCGAAGGAGATGCGGAAGAGCTGAAACAAACGAAGGTTACTCAACCCGCTATTTTTACTATGAGTGTGATCATGGCAAAACTGATGGGCAATGATTTCCAACCGAATATGGTCGCAGGGCACAGCCTAGGTGAATTTTCAGCCTTGTGTGCCGCCGGCGCCTTGAGTTTCACTGATGCGCTCACCTTAGTGAGCAAACGTGCAAAAGCGATGCAAAAAGCGTGTGAGGCACAACCTTCTACAATGGCCGCAATCTTGGGGTTGAGTGATGAAGCAGTTGAAGAGATTTGTGCGGCTGTAGACGGTATCGTAGTTGCAGCAAACTACAATTGCCCAGGCCAATTAGTAATTTCAGGAACCTTCAACGCCATAGAAATGGCCTGTGCCAAAGCTACCGAAGCAGGCGCGAAGCGCGCATTAGTCCTTCCCGTGGGCGGTGCTTTTCACAGTCCGTTAATGGAACCTGCACGTGCAGAATTGGCCGCGGCCATTGAAGCGACAGAATTCAACACGCCGGTTTGTCCCGTCTATCAAAACAGTGTTGCAAAAGCGGTACAACAACCTGCAGAAATCAAGAAGAATTTGATCGATCAATTAACTGCACCCGTAAAATGGACACAAAGTGTTCAGGAAATGATGGCTGATGGCGCAACAGACTTCGTGGAATGCGGACCTGGTAAAACGTTACAGGGTTTGATTAAAAAAATTGACCGCGCGAACAATGTGAGCGGTATTTCCTTTGAGTAGAGGATGAAAGAAGTTACCTGGAAAAGCCCGTCGAACATTGCCCTAGTTAAATATTGGGGAAAGTATCCTGTCCAATTGCCTGCCAACCCGTCGATCAGCTTCACGTTGAGCGCGGCGGCGACCACAACAACTCTGAAATACAAAAAGGGTACTGGTAAGGTGACCGTTTTTCTTGAAGGCAAAGAAGCGCCAAGTTTTCTGCCGAAAATCCATACATTTTTAGAACGCACACAAACGCTTTTCCCGTTTACGGATCAATACGATTTTGAAGTGCATACCAGCAACAGCTTTCCGCACAGTTCTGGCATTGCTTCTAGTGCTTCAGGAATGAGCGCTTTGTCGCTTTGCTTAATGAGTATTAAAGAAGCGCTAGGCCTTGCTATTTCTGACTTCTTTGAAGAAGCAAGTGAAGCCGCTCGCTTGGGATCTGGCAGCGGATCAAGATCGCTTTACGGTCCCATGGCAGCCTGGGGCACACATGAAAACACACCCGGTAGCAATGATAAATTCGCTGTCGCTTACCATAGTATTGATCCAGTATTTAAATCCTTTCAAGACACCATTTTATTGGTCGATAAAGGAACAAAGAAAGTAAGCTCTACAGTAGGCCACCAACTCATGGAGGGGCACCCCTATGCTAAAGCAAGATTTGAGCAGGCGCATACGAACCAAACGGCTCTTTTAACAGCCCTGCGTACAGGTAACCTAGAGGCCTTTGGTTCTATCGTTGAAAGCGAAGCACTCACTTTACATGCCATGATGATGGCATCAACGCCGTATTTCATTCTAATGCATCCAAACACATTGAGGGTGATAGAAGCGGTATGGGCCTTCCGGGCAGAGACCGGAACACCGTTGTATTTTACTTTGGACGCGGGGGCCAACGTGCACCTTTTGTACCCGGCATCACATAAAGACGTAACTTTGTCGTTCATAGAGGAACACCTAAAAACTTTTTGTAAGGACGGGAGTTATCTCTGTGACGCAGTTGGCACAGGTCCAGAAAAAATAGGTTAATGGAACATAAGAACCCACTCTTCTACGGAAAAGTACTCCTCTTCGGAGAATATGGTATCATAAAAGATAGCATGGGTCTCTCTATTCCCCACACTTACTATAAAGGTGCTTTTCAATTCAACAATGCTCCCAACGCGGAGCAAGCAAAGAGTAACGAGCACCTCATCGCTTACTTAACATACTTAAAGAGTCCAGAGGCGCCGTGTCGTTTTGATTTTAGCGCCTTTGAAAAGGATCTTTCTAACGGATTATATTTTGATTCCAGCATCCCCCAAGGGTTTGGTGTGGGTTCCTCAGGAGCCTTAGTTGCTGCGATATACGACCGCTACTGTTTAGATAAAATTCCGGCCAGTCCTGAGCAACCCTCAGACATCAAAGCATTGAAGCAATTGTTCAGCTGGATGGAGAGCTATTTCCACGGAAAAAGCAGCGGTATCGACCCAACCATTTGCTACTTAGGATTGCCCTTGTTGATCCAGAGTAAAGATCAACTGGGGACTGTTAACTTACCTGTTAATGCGGGAAAAGGGGCGGTATTCCTATTAAACAGTGGCGCTCCAGGAGAAACCCAACCCATGGTTGCCATCTTTATGGAGAAACTCAAAGAAGAAGGCTTCCGTAAAATGCTTAAAAACCAGTTTGTCAAATACAACGATGCGTGCATTCAAGCCTTTGTCAGAGGNGATCGCGGACCATTGTTCACAAACCTCAAGAAACTCAGTGCCTTAGTTTTAGATAATTTCGATCCAATGATTCCAAACGGTTTTCACAACCTATGGAAAGAAGGCCTAGAAACTGAGGAGTATTTTTTAAAACTCTGCGGCTCCGGTGGTGGAGGTTTTGTCATGGGATTCACCCGTGATTACGAAAGCATTAAGGAAAAATTCCAGGGTTATGCCCCTGAAGTGGTTTACCGCTTTTGAAANCCATCAGTAAAAGACGCCTAAATGCGTTAAAAGTATTGGCGCTATTAAGTCANATTCGNTGGTACAACATTTTATTACTTCTCTTAGGACAGTATTTAGCAGCACTTTATGTGTTTGCCGATAAATACACGCGCATTCCACTCTTAACGGACGCCGGAACACACCTAAGCATTTGGGCATCTGCGCTCATACTCGCAAGTGGCTTCCTTATCAACACCTTTTATGACATCGAAGCCGACAGTATCAATCGACCCCGGCAAACCTCTTTTGAACGATTGGTTCGGAAAAGCACCTCACTTCGTGTAGCTGGAATTTTATTGTTCTCCGGATTGCTCATAGCTTTTAGCGTCAGTTGGCGCGCCTTAGGGTATTACGGCCTTTACGCATTCTTACTTTGGTTGTATTCACACCGCTTACGCAATATCCCGTTCGTGGGACATGCCAGTGCCGCAATCATAGGATTAATGCCGTTTTTTGGCATCAGCGTTTACCATGATTTTATCAGTATTCCTACACTAGCCTACGGCATGTTGCTCGGACTTGCACTTTTTTCTCGTGAACTGGTCAAAGATTTACTAGGGTTCAAAGGGGATATTATCGCGGGAAAAGTAAATGTCGCCGCAGTATATGGGACCGGAAAGGTCCAATTGGTTCTAGTCATTAACACCGTACTCGCATGGACGCCTGCCTATTTTACGCGGCCACTTTTCAGTGATTACGCGT
>JGI20152J14361_10002907_pt1 | contig 9934 bp, 4 predicted proteins | sample COG_02_FD_14361 | JGI IMG/M metagenome (IMG submission 14361)
GCAGATGGCGCTCAATCTATTGTAAACAAGAAACTTACCTCTACAAAAATTGATAGAAAACATTACATGGCGGGTGTCCGACAATATTATGAGGGAGTAGATAATTACCAAACCAGTGCTACCATCGAACTGCATTTTCAAAAGGAATTGCTGCCCGGATATTTCTGGATTTTCCCTCTACCCAATAATCAATGGAATGTTGGATTGGGGATTCCCTCAGATGAAGTCAGCGTAAATAAAATCAACTTAAAACAAAAACTAAACTCCATTTTAGAGCACCATCCAGTAATTAAAGAACGCTTTAAAAACGCCAAACCTTTAGAGGATGTTCAAGGTTTTGGTCTGCCATTGGGCTCTCGAAAAGTTACTTGTTCGGGAACTCGCTTGTTGTTGTTGGGAGATGCCGCGAGTCTTATTGACCCCTTCTCGGGCGAAGGAATAGCAAACGCAATTCGAAGTGGGCGAATAGCTGCTGACCATCTCACTCGCGTATTTCAAGAACAGCGTTTCGATGCTGACTTCAACAAAAGTTACCATAAGGAGATTTATGCTCGAATGGGTAACGAATTTAGGGTAAGTGCTGCAATGAAAAAACTACTCCGTTTCCCTTTTTTATTCAACTTACTGATAAATAAAGCCGCTAAAAATAAATCCTTACAAACCTTCCTAACCGCAATGATTTATGATCTCGATTTGAGAAAAGAACTTCAAAAACCGAAATTCTATTTTAAATTATTGTTTAATCGCTAGGCTGAATAGAATGGTTTTCAGGGCCTAAAACATTAGATCATTAACCTAGAGGAATTATTACCGGTAATTTTACAAATGCATCAATCCTTCACGCAGTGACATAAACGGAATTTCAGCGTACCTATAATTACAGGAATGAATACCTATTATTAACACATAAGTTTTCAATCCTTTTCAGTAGATTTACATTTCGTCTTTTTCAATGTACAAAAGGCAACGCTTAAGTCAATTGAGCGTTTTATTATTGTGAATTTTATGCGTCAATTGTGCCGTTATTTTCTGTTGATTTCTTTGCTTCTAGCTAGTGCTGTGCTGAGTGCTCATAATACAGGGTTTACGGAGTTTGAATTCATAAAAAACCAAGGGCAATGGCACAAAAATATTGAGTACAAAGTCCAACTTCCCGAGGGTAATATTTACATTGAGCAAGGACGACTTAAATTCCATTTGGCGGATATGAGTGTGGTTAGTCAAATTCATATCGGAGATTATAAAGGCGATTGGAAAGATGCCATGATCAAAAATCATGTGTACAATGCCAATTTTATTGGCGCTAACACCAATTGTCAAATTGTCCAAGAAGATCTTCAAGAAATGTATTACAATTACTACTTGGGGAACGACAAAACAAAGTGGTCAAGTGGAACTCCTGCAAGTCATGCTGTGCGCTACAAAGCTCTTTATCCTGGCGTTGATCTGCTTATTTTTTCGCATGAAGGTGGCATTAAGTACGAATTTCATTGTGAGAATTACGCTGCTGCTCAACAAATTCAAATTGAATACGAAGGACAAGATGATTTAAAACTAAAAGACGGCATTTTTACGGTGTACACCAGCTTAGGAGACGTAAGTGAAAGTGCTCCTATTGTTTTTCATTCATCGGAATCAAATAACGATACCCTCTCCGCCAAGTATTCACTTTCCAAAAACGTACTGACCTATGATTTGAAAGTTGAAGACAAAAACAAAAACCTTCCGATTGTAATTGATCCTGACCTTATTTTTTCTACCTATTCTGGCAGTACGACTACCAATTTTGGATTTACTGCGACTTACGATTCAGAAGGCTTCTTATACTCCGGAAGCCTCATCTTTGGAACGGGTTACCCTACTACAACTGGTGCGTTTGACCAATCCTTTAACGGAGGTTCAAGGGTGTTTGGATTGCCGGGCTGTGATGTTGCTGTCACTAAATACGATACCTCTGGTACTAAAGCGATTTTTTCGACCTACCTGGGCGGATCTGGCGATGAAATGCCTCATTCCATTGTAGTTAATAGCCGAGATGAATTGTATGTGTATGGCACAACAGGGTCGCAAAACTTCCCTACTACTGGAGCGGCCTACCAAGACACTTTAACCAATCCCAATGCAGCAAATTCAAGAACCTTAGAGGTTGCTGTTGGCTATTTACTGGGTTGCGACATGTTCATATCAGCATTTCAACCCGATGGAAGACAATTGTTGGCCAGCACTTATGTGGGTGGTAGTGAAAATGATGGTATAAACAACCCTAGCCCATTTGGATTTGGCAATCCTAGAGTATTAAATTACAACTACGCAGATGTTGCTAGAGGTGAAATAGATATTGATAAAGATGATAATATTTATATTGTCGGCTCAACTCGGTCCACTGACTTCCCCATAAAAGGAAACCCCATTTACCCTACCTATAGAGGTGGAACTCAGGACGGAATTATTGTCAAGTTTAAACCTCTGCTGGATACGCTTATTTGGAGCAGTTACTTTGGAGGCGCATTTTCAGATGCCATTTATTCCCTAGCATTTCGAAAAAACGGAAACATAACCATTGCGGGAGGAACGACTTCTTCTATTCTTTTTCCTTCGGGTTCCCTAACAGGCTTCACTACTTTTCAGGGTGGCCGAGCAGATGGTTTTGTGGCAGAAATAAGGCAAGACGGTCAAGCGGTTGTTGCCTCCACCTATTTTGGAAGCAGAGAGTACGATCAAATCTATTTTGTGGAACGCGATCGATACGACAACGTTTATGTTTTTGGGCAAACCGAAGACGCATCGAGCAGACTGGTTCAAAATGCACAATACGCCGAACCGACTGCAGGCCAATTTATTACCAAGTTTACTCCTGCGATTGACTCTATCATTTGGTCCACTAAATTTGGAACACCTGTAACTTCAGGTAATGCGAGGCCAAACATATCTCCTACCGCCTTCTTAGTCGATTTGTGCAATTCCGTTTATTTATCAGGTTGGGGTGGCACTACCAACGCTGGAAATGGAAACAACTCGACCATAGTTACTGGTATGGACACCACACGAGATGCATTTCAACCCACAACAACAGGAAGCGATTTGTATTTAATGGTTTTAGCCGATGATGCTAGCCGATTGATTTACGGTTCCTTCTTCGGTGGTTCATCTGCTGCAGAGCACGTAGATGGTGGAACCTCGAGATTTGACCGCAAAGGAAAAATCTATCAAGCAGTTTGCGCTGGTTGTCCAACTGCTTCGCAGCCAAATGGATCCAGTGATTTTCCAACAAAGCCAAATCCGGGCGCAGTTTCAAATCTAAACAGAGCCAGTGGAGGTTGTAATAATGCTATTTTCAAAATGGACTTTCTTCTGCCAGCGGTTGTCGCCGAATTTCAGTTACCAAGAACCATTTGCACCAACGATAGCATACAATTACGCAACTTATCTTTAGAGCAAAAATCCACCAACTACAAATGGTTTTTCGGAAATGGTGACTCGTCAGAGCTAAAAACACCCAAAGTCAATTACGATTCGGTTGGCACCTATGAAATATTGTTGATTGTTTCCGATTCTACATCCTGCAATCTTAACGACAGTATCACAAAGAAAGTAACCCTCATTGATCCAGTTTCTTCAACCCTTCCCAACGATAGTATTTGCATTGGAGAGTCAATTGTACTTGGAAAATCAAACCCAAGCGAATTTAGCTACAATTGGTCACCGGGAAATCTATTGGATGATTCTACTAAAATAAACCCAAGCACTTCTCCCACTGCTCCAACTCAATTTATACTGCTAATCGATAACGGTATTTGCATAGATACCAATTACCAATTTATTCAAGTAGATTCCTTTATTAGAGCCGATTTCTTGATTCCAGACTCCATTTGCACCCCTGATACTATTAGCCTTGCAAACCGCAGTAATGTGCTAGTTGAAACTGCAATACGCTGGGATTTAGCTGGAGGCTCCTCAGATACGGTGCTTTCTCCAAATTATACCATTATTAAACCTGGTTTTTATGAGTTCCTTTTGGTGTTAACTGATTCAAATTCTTGCAATCAAGCAGACTCCATTAGAAAAACAATCGAGGCAAAATCCGATACTACTTTTAAATTGAAGGATATATTAATTTGCAATAACAGCGCATTACCGATAGGATTGCCCCCTGATACTAACTATGTTTACAATTGGAGTACTTCTTTGGGCATTAGCGACTCTACCGTTTCAGATCCCTTGGGTCGAACTTTAGTAGATACTACTTTAAAACTATTCATAAATAAAGGAGTTTGTACCGATACCGCTCTGCAATTGCTGCAAGCAGATAGTATTCGGATTTCAACCCACAGCGATACGGTAATTTGTTCCAATGTTCCTTCGCTTGTGCTAGACGGAAAACATTTCGGAACCGGAACGCTCTACCAATGGAGTTCGAACAATACGTTTGACGATCAATTAAACACCTCTATTTTGGACAGTACGGCACGGGTGTTTTATGGTTCTTTGTTTGAGAACACCTATTATATGCGCTCTGTTTCGTCCAGGGGGTGTAATGCTTTTGACTCTACAAAAGTTTTCGTTAACGACTTCGGTATTCGCGTTTCTGACTCGATAAGTTTGTGTTTAAACGACACAACTACCCTTTCTGTGGTTAGTCTAATCGAAAACGACACACTTAATGTATTGTGGACTCCTTTCAAGGATATTTATGGTCCAAACGACACGAGTAGCATTAAAGTTAACCCGAGCGAAAGCCGAACTTATTTTGTAGATGTTCAAACGGCATTTAACTGCAGAGCTTCTCGAGAAGTGTATGTATTTGTTTCAGATATGGACTCTTCCACCGCCCTGCTCACAGGTTCAAGAGACACCATAGTGAAGGTTTTGAATTCAGAATTGAACGCTGAGCCCAAAGGCTACTCTTACTTTTGGTCGCCAACAAAGGGGTTGAGTGATCCAAGATCGGACAATCCATTTGCAAAACCAGATACAACAACAACCTATACGGTTACTATTGTCGACCCCGAAGTACCACAATGCACTGTACAACGAAATTTTAAAGTGTTTGTTGAAGAACTATTTTGCGAACCTCCTTATGTCTTTTTACCAAATACCTTCACACCAAATGGTGACGGGAAAAATGATGAGCTGCAGCTGTATGGAAAGTACATTGACGAAATGAATCTCCAAATATTTAATCGCTGGGGAGAATTGGTTTTTGAAGCAAATGATCCATCCGAAACTTGGGATGGAAGTTATAAAGGAAATGAAAATTGGCCTGAAGTATTTGTTTACCAGTTGTACGTTAAGTGTATTGACGGTCAAGAATATAAAAATAAAGGCGATATAACAATTGTGAAGTAATTTTGAATTTAAAAAAAGTCATATTACTACTGTTTCTCACCAGTTCTGTGCAAGTATTTTTGCAAGGCCAAGACATTCACTACAGCCAATTTTTATACTCTCCCCACAACCTAAATCCGGGCATGACCGGTAATTTCGATGGCAGGTATCGAGTGGCTTTTAATCATCGTCAGCAATGGCAATCGTTTATTAATCCCTACCAAACTACTTCAATAGGATTGGATGCGCGCGATTTTTTAAATCTTAAAAACTTTGGGCTGGGTTTAAACTTCTTTTACGATCAAGTTGGCACAACAAACTTCAAAACCCTTCAGTTTAATATACCAGTTTCTTACCGGATAGGCATTACAAAAGACAGTGTGCACAGCATAACCCTTGGCGCACAGGCTGGACTTGAAAGCCAATCCTTAGATGGTAGTCAATCCACCTTTGGCTCACAGTATAATGGCAATCGATACGATGGCGACTTAGCTGGAGAAAACGTTTCTGGAAGTAGTGCTCGAAATGCTGTATTCGCAGCTGGAGCGGTTTACAATCTCGATATATCACGAAATTTAAGATTCAAGGCAGGAGTAGGCATTTACAACCTTAATCAACCTGACATTGCATTTACCAACGGTGCTACAGGCTGTATTCGCAGCTGGAGCGGTTTACAATCTCGATATATCACGAAATTTAAGATTCAAGGCAGGAGTTGGCATTTACAACCTTAATCAACCTGACATTGCATTTACCAACGGTGCTACAGGAACCTTAGAACGAAGATTCAATTACCAGGCGGGAGCAACCGTTTACCTAAGTCCAGTATGGTTTATTACACCTGGCATTATTCACTCCAACCAAGGAGAATTTCGAGAAACGGTTTTCGGAACTGAACTCAATTACGAGTTTGATGCTGCCCCTTACCGCTACCGCGCGCTGTTTTTAGGCGCATGGAATCGGAATAAAGATGCAGCGATTGCTGATATTGGATTTTATTACAATTCATGGCGCGTAGGCTTTAGCTATGATGTTAATTATTCTCAACTCGAAACCGCCTCAGCAAACCGCGGTGGTTGGGAAGTTTCAGTTATTTATATCTTGCGCGAATTGCTTCCAAAGCGTAGCAATTACAAGTATTGCCCAAACTTTTTATAGCGTGAATTTCAAAAAAGGCTTTCTACTTTCCTGCTGCACTTTTTGGATGGCGATGTGCTTCGCACAGTCCCCTATTCAATGGGCTAAGTTTGGCAACATGGCTTTTGAAGAAGGCGACCTTTACGCTGCAATTGAATACTACGGAAAAGCATACTATGCCGACACCACTCAGCTACAAAACCTCATGAAATTGGCCGATGCTTATCGCCTAAACAACAATTACATAATGGCCGAAAAGTCTTATGAAGAAGTGTATTCTAGGCCTACTCCATCACTTTCTAGGGCAAATTACGGAATGAGCGCCTATTGGCTGGCACGTATGCAACAGTCGCAAGGCAAGTACGAAATTGCTGGTAAAAACTTTGAACGCTATGCCAATTACGAAGCACAAGCGGGCTCGTTCTTTTGGAAGGATGCTAAACAGCAAATAACTTCGTGTGAATGGGCATTAGAGAACATTAGCGACTCCAATGAGGTGGTGTTTACCAACACTAATTTCGCGAGTAATTACGCAGATTTTGGAGGGACATTGATCAACGATACCACCCTGCTGTATTCTTCCTTGCGCTTTCTAAAAAAGGACAGCACACTTAAAGTAGCTAAGTCAGAACGGTCTAAGAAAGTACAGACTATCGGTGCTCGGCAGCTAGATTCCAACTGGACTAGAGCAGCCAGCTGGGATAGCCTTTTCAACGTAACAAATGCGCANATAGGAAACGCAAGTTATTTTGCAGATAGCAACTGGCTCCTCTATTCCGAATGTTCGGATTACAGCAATTGCAAGCTAAAATACCGACAGTGGAAAAATGGACAATGGAGCGAAGCCATTGAATTACCTCCTACCATTAACCTTGAAGGTTTTTCAGCAACACAACCCACCATGGCTATTATCAAAGGCAAACCTACCTTGTTTTTTGCATCTAACCGACCACAAGGAAGAGGCAACTTAGACATTTGGTACTCCACCTACGAAGTGCGCTTAAAAGGCTTTAAATACCCCAGAAATATGGGTAAGAAAGTAAATACAGCAGGCAACGACATTACCCCTTTCTACTCAGCCGACAGCAATCAACTCTATTTTAGTTCTGACTGGTGGGAAGGTTACGGCGGTTACGATGTTTTTAAAGTTGATGTAACGAGTCTTCGGTCAACCAGCAAAGCGCAAAACGCTTCTCAACCCATTAACACACCTACTAACGACTTGTACTTTTGGGAAACACCGCAGCGAACCATTTTTGTAAGCTCCAATAGACCGGGAGGAACTAAAATGGAAGGACAAACCTGCTGCAACGACATTTACTTTGCAGGAATTCAACCGCCACCTGAACCTCTTCCACCTCCGCCACCGCCACCAACCCCATTAGATACGATAAAAGACACTGTTCCTTTGGTAATCACGATTCCAGAATTGAACAATTATTTACCCGTCTTATACTTCGAAAATGACCAGCCTAACCCGGGTAGCTTCAACACCACCACCAAAGAAAACTATGCTGATTTACTGAGTCAATTTATCAATAATAAAAATGAATATATTTCTAACAATCAATATTTTAAAGAATCTACTAAAAGTGATAGTTTAATTAATATAGTAAACCAATTGTTCGATAAAAAGGTAAGCGGAGGGTTGAAAGATCTCAATCGTTTTATCGATTTAATGTTGCCCGAACTCCAAGCTGGTAAAAAGATAAAAGTCACGATAAAAGGCTATGCTTCTCCCCTTGCTGGACCGACTTACAACTTGAAACTCTCGCAACGGAGAATTTCCTCCATCATCAATTACCTCAACACTTATCAAGAAGGGATTTTAAAGCCCTTTTTGAGCGACACCTCAACTTCGGGGCGCATTATCTTAGTGGAAGCTTCCTTTGGAGAATCAGAAGCCTCTGAAGCGGTTAGCGACAACCGCAGAAACAAAGCCTTATCGGTATTTAGTCCCGCCGCGATATTAGAAAGACGGATTGAGGTAATTAAGGTAGTTGAGGAAGGGTGAGTAAAAGTGTTGCGCTTTCACTGGAACTTGGCGTAGTTTGAAACTAGGCACATTGATTAAGACTCACTGGAACTTGGCGTAGTTTGAAACTACGCCCACTGAAAACAACCAAAAATATTTTTTGGTCTACAATAAACTAAAAAAGCGCAGTTATAATGCGCTTAGGTTTGGGAGCTGTTGTAATTTATACTAATAAACCCCATAGCTGCCGCGCGATTGTATCGCTTGGTAAAACTAGACCACCACTACACTTTCCAACAGTCCTTTTTCTAAAACATATTCTTTAACACGGAGCTCGTGCGCGATTGTATTGCAATCGGTCAGAAATGCTTTGATCTTTTTTCTTTAAATATAACCTCTAAATTTAAACTTAATTCAGCTGCTGCTCAGCTGATAAAACCACGCGATGCAATCGCGCGGGAGCTGGGGCTGCTACTTGGTGTAATTTGAGACTGCACTCAAAGAAAACATCCAACCTAATCTCAATTAAATTTCCAAAATATTAGAATCGTAATAACCTAGAAACACTTATTCTCGTACATTCGAATTCCTATGCAAATTGCAATCCCAGTAATTGTTTTAATAGTACTAATAGCATTAGCCTTTGGCATATTGCTATTCTTGTATTTGCGCCAAGAGAAAATGATTTTTTTAGCGGAGAAACTTCCTCGAAATCACGTATTTAACTTCCCTGGAGATGTAGAAGAACGTTTCATGAAATTAGAATCAGGAGAAACGGTTCATGCTTTACAATTCAGAGTTAAAGAACCAAAAGGGATTGTCTTCTACTTTCACGGAAATGCGGGATCTCTTGCCAGTTGGGGACAATGGGCCAGTGTTTTTCAAGAACACCATTGGGATGTGTTGATGTACGACTACCGAGGTTATGGAAAATCTACCGGTTGGATCCACAATGAAACGCAACTGCACGTAGAAGCCGAAGAAGTGTTCAATAAAGTAATTCCCGAATACCACGAAAAACGCGTGATTCTGTATGGACGGAGTTTAGGCACTGGCATTGCCTCCAAGTTAGCAACCTTGCATCAACCCGAGTCTTTGGTATTATGTACTCCTTATTTCAACTTTGACGATGTGGTAAAATACAACTACCCCTTGGTGCCTGTTTCAGTTTTATTGAAGTATAAATTCAAAACCAATGAATATTTAAAAAGCCTCACCTGCCCTATTTATTTGTTGCACGGCACTGAAGATGAATTGGTGCCCTACGCATCCAGCGTAAAGTTGAATGAGCTAAGTGACAATATTGAATTGACCACCATGAAGGGCGCTACTCATTCCGACTTGATTAACTATCCAGAATTCCGAGAAAAAATAGAAGAAATTTTGGTTTAAAGTAATCCGAAAAATCAAAACAACTTAAACCAAAAAACAACCAAAACCACCCCCCTATTAGGAGTGAACATAACGTATATTTAACAAAAAGCGACATTATTAAGC
>JGI20152J14361_10002914_pt1 | contig 9924 bp, 9 predicted proteins | sample COG_02_FD_14361 | JGI IMG/M metagenome (IMG submission 14361)
ATATTACGACATTGATGGTATGGCAAAAAGGCATCCTTGAATTTAGTGAATTCTTTGCGTTGTTTATTCCTGCTGTGGTGAACTTTATAATCCCTGCTACCATCATGTCGTTTGCCGTGACGAAAGGCAATCCTGCTCCGCTGGAGGAAGTGAGTGGTAGTGTAATTAAACATGGCGGCTTAATCATTGTTGGTTTATTTTTACTAACGATTGTCACAGCCGTGAGCTTCCACAGTTTTCTACATTTACCGCCGGTATTCGGTATGATGACCGGTTTAGCGTATTTGAAATTTTACGCGTTTTACCTTAAAAAAGTAGATAGCAGAGAAACTGTTGTGGATTACTCTACGCCAGGTGATGCAGAACAGCCTAAATATGATATTTTTAAGAAAGTAGCACAAGCCGAGTGGGACACGCTATTTTTCTTTTACGGCGTTATTTTAGCAGTCGGTGGCTTGGGCTTTATGGGCTATTTGGGGATGGTATCACAACTAATGTATGGCGAGTTAGGTAATACAGGTGCGAACATCCTAGTCGGTATTTTATCGGCGATTGTTGATAACATCCCAGTCATGTTTGCAGTATTGACTATGAACCCTGACATGGATACGACCCAATGGTTATTGGTCACGTTAACCGCAGGTGTTGGCGGTAGTTTGTTATCCATCGGTTCTGCCGCAGGTGTTGCTTTAATGGGACAAGCGCGTGGGTATTATACGTTCTTTGCTCATTTAAAATGGTCATGGGCAATCGGTTTAGGTTATGCGGCTAGTATTGCTGTGCATTTAATGATTAACTAATAATTAAGGCGCTATTGAACTCGATTTAGAGCGCTATGTCATAGAAAATATTAACCCCAAAGGTGCGTGATTATCTTTGGGGTTTTTTTATGTGCAAATAATTACCCACATATTCTCTATCCTTGGTAAAATACGCCCCGACTTTTATATTTAGCAATAGGTTCTCATTCCCATGCCGGCATTAGCGATTTCTGGATTAACCAAAACTTATCAAGGTGGCGTACAAGCACTAAAAGGTATTGAACTTGAAGTACAACAAGGTGATTTTTTTGCCTTGTTAGGGCCTAATGGGGCAGGCAAGTCAACGACCATTGGTATTATCAGCTCTCTGGTAAACAAAACCCAAGGTAGCGTGTCGGTATTTGGTTATGATCTGGATACGCATCTAACTCAGGCTAAGGCTTGTATTGGTTTGGTGCCGCAAGAATTTAACTTTAATCAGTTTGAAACGGTACTGCAAATTGTCGTCAATCAGGCTGGTTACTATGGTGTACCACGCAATATTGCCAAACAGCGAGCACAGAAATACCTGAGTCAATTAGACTTATGGGAAAAGCGTAACGCTCCAGCTCGCACTTTGTCGGGTGGTATGAAACGCCGTCTCATGATTGCTCGCGCACTAATGCATGAACCTAAGTTATTGATATTAGATGAGCCAACTGCTGGCGTAGATATCGAAATCCGTCGCAGTATGTGGGCGTTTTTACAAGAAATCAACGCAGCAGGGGTGACGATCATCTTAACCACCCACTATTTGGAAGAAGCGGAAATGCTGTGTCGCAATATTGCTATTATTGATAAAGGTATCATTGTTGAAAATACTTCTATCAAAACATTATTATCCAAACTAAATATCGAAACATTTGTATTAGATGTGCAAACAGACAAAACAGTCATTGTCCTGACGGATGTCAAATATACGTTCAAAGATAACGAGATCGAAGTGGAAGTGGCGAAGGAGGATGGCCTTAATCATGTATTCACTCAATTGACGGAACAAGGTGTTCAGGTGATGTCGATGCGTAACAAGGCAAACCGTCTTGAAGAGTTATTTGTTAAGTTAGTTGAAGCGGGGCGTGTGTCAGCTAAACAGGGAGCAGCGTCATGAGTAATCCAGTCTTCACCGGCTTAAAAACGATTTGGATTAAAGAATGCACACGTTTTTTGCGAATTTGGATCCAGACATTAGTGCCACCTGCGATTACGATGTCATTATACTTCGTGATTTTTGGTAATTTAATTGGTAAGCGCATTGGTGATATGGGGGGCTTTACCTATATGGAATTTATCGTCCCAGGCTTGATTATGATGTCTATCATCACCAATGCCTATGCCAACGTGTCATCGTCATTTTTCAGTGCCAAATTTCAACGCAATATTGAAGAGTTGATTGTATCTCCTGTGCCCACATGGGTCATTATTGCCGGTTTTGTCGGGGGCGGTGTCGCACGCGCGTTAATTATCGGTGTCATTGTCACCACGGTATCGATGTTTTTTGTAGATGTCCAAGTGCATAATATGTTGATTTTGATTCTTACCTTATTATTAACGGCGACGTTGTTTGCTACTGCGGGTTTGATTAATGGCATATTTGCTAAAACGTTTGACGATATCTCAGTTATTCCTACGTTTGTCTTAACTCCATTGACCTATTTAGGTGGTGTGTTTTATTCGTTAACCTTGTTACCTGAATTTTGGCAATGGGTAAGTAAAGCAAACCCTATTGTGTATATGGTAAATGGTTTTCGCTATGGTTTTTTAGGTGTTAGTGATATTCATTATGGATACTCAATTGTCTTATTGATTGGGTTTAACGTTGTGTTATTTGGCGTTGCGTATTACCTGTTAAACAAAGGCCATGGGATCCGCAGTTAATGAGTAGTGGCAATTCACGTACAGTAGAAACAAACCAAGATGGGATTAATGATGCCCTTGATGGTTTAGTTAATAAGTACTTACATACTAAAAGCCTTAAGCCGATACAGAAACATACACAAGATGCATTCGATAAAATGAATGAGTGGTTAGGTGCTTTTGATGGGGATATCATCTTTGATTCGTGCTGCGGGGTAGGATTAAGCACTCAGCAGCTAGCTCGGCGATTTTCTGATGCCCGGATTATCGGGATAGATAAATCTGATATGCGTGTTGGTAAGCACTTACATTACTCGCAAGATGTTGATAATAAAGCGGATAATTATTTGATTTTGCGGGCGGATGTCATTGATTTTTGGCGTTTAGCGGTGCAGGCTGGCATGCAATTAAGTCGACATTTTTTACTCTATCCTAATCCTTACCCGAAAAAGACCCAAGTTCAAAAGCGCTGGCATGGTTCTGCATCATTTTTGGACTTACATCAACTAGGTGGACAACTTGAAGTACGAAGTAATTGGTTGTTATACCTGCAAGAATGTCAGTTTGTACTTACGAAACTTAAGCGTGAATCAGAGATTTCAGTAGTGAATGATCCTCAGCCCCTCACGATGTTTGAAAAAAAATATCAAGCCAGCGGCCAAGACTGTTATCGCCTAGTGACTAGATAAAGGCGCTAAGGTCTGTTTAGGCTTTCCTAACAAATACCCTTGCGCGTAACGGATCCCTAATTCACGCAATAACGGCAACGTGGTATCATGTTCAACATATTCTGCAACGATCATTTGGTTATTGGCATGAGCTCGGGTGATGAGTGATTGAAAACAAGATAATGTGGCAGCATCCATGTTGGCTGTGGCAATGACCTGTTCAGATAGTTTGAAGCCAGCAAAATCTAACGCAAATATATCCTGAGCAGCGCCGGACACATCGCTGATGTTATCGACAAAAATACCCACATTTAATTCCCGACATTGAGCAATGAATTGCGGTAAATCATCAAGTACGCTAAGCGCATCTAAGTGAAAAAAATATGTATTTGAATTAATATGGCTTACTCTTAAAACATAGCAGAGTTAGTAAAACTTGCCAGATAACCAGACAATTGGTCGTAATTAGGGCAAAAATGATAGACGAACCAATTCTAGACCTATATAGTTCGCTGTCTAAAATATATGGATAAAGTCGCATAAGCATGTCTGCATGGACGGGCAATTAGATAATCTTGAGGTATGCAGGTGAGTAACGCTGAAGCGAGTTTAGAGCATCTTTTCCGGGTATTTACGATGCCGGAACACCATGACTCAACTCTTAGTCGAATCGAACAACATTTATCAGATAATTTGTCTGACTTTTTGTCACGCCATGTGGTTGCCAAACAAACCTCTTTAGAAGAGATTGAACAGGATTTTAACGATCCACACATACCCTTACAGCCTGAATTTGTTTCTACTCATGCTGAGCACTTACTTACTAAGCTTGTTGCGAATTCTGTCAATACTTACGCACCAACCTTTATTGGTCATATGACATCTGCTTTACCGTATTTTCATCTATCCTTGGCAAAGTTATTGGTGGGGTTAAACCAAAACCTGGTTAAGATTGAAACATCCAAAGCATTTACCCCTTTAGAGCGACAAGTCTTGGGGATGATGCATAACTTGGTCTTTCAACAAGATGATGCTTTTTATTCCCAGCATCTGCATTCAGCTCAGCATTCTCTGGGTGCATTTTGTTCTGGCGGTACCGTTGCCAATGTCACTGCATTATGGGTGGCACGCAATGTTAAATTAGCAGCCAAACCTGGTTTCAAAGGGGTTTCACATGCAGGTCTTGCTGGGGCTTATCAAGCCTACGGTATTAATAATTTAGGTTTGATTAGCTCAAAACGAGGGCATTATTCATTAGGCAAAGCCGTTGATCTGTTGGGTATTGGGCGCAATAACATACTCCATGCGTCATTAGACTCCCATACCCTTAATCCTGCAGAAGTGTTGACGTTAGGTAAAGCCTATCAAGAGCAAGGCAATGACTTATTAGCGATTGTCGGTGTAGCAGGAACGACTGAAACCGGACATGTTGATCCACTTGAGGAACTTGCTGATGTGGCACAAGAATTAGGATGTTGGTTCCATGTTGATGCTGCATGGGGTGGGGCGACATTATTTTCAGAGACGCACCGAGGTTTACTTAAAGGCATTGAACGAGCGGATTCAGTGACTCTTGACGCTCATAAACAAATGTACGTGCCGATGGGAGCTGGCATGACCTTATTCAAAGATCCAGCCATATCAAGTGCAGTTCGACATCATGCACAGTATATTCTGCGCAAAGGCTCAAAAGATTTAGGTTCGACTACGCTTGAAGGCTCGCGTAATGGAATGGCGATGATGGTCTATTCATCATTGCATGTTTTGGGTAAATCTGGTTATGAATTACTAATTGATCAAAGTATTGATAAAGCAAAAGTATTTGCCGACATGATCACCGCGCATCCAGATTTTGAACTCATTACCGCGCCTACGCTTTCATTATTGACCTATCGTTATAACCCTGCAGCTATTCAAGCGCACTCAGGGAGCTCTGAAGCGATTAATGAGCAACTAGACAAGCTAACTAAAGCGATACAAAAACAACAGCGTGAGGCAGGCAAATCATTTGTGTCACGCACCCGATTAAGTATTAATCGTTATGACAATCAATGTTTGACCGTATTTAGGGTTGTGATAGCTAATCCGCTGACTACGGTGGCACACTTAGCGGCAATTTTAGAGGAGCAAGCTGAGATCGCTCAAGCTCATCCTCTTTGTGCTGAGCTACTGCAAGCTCAAGAATGTTTTACAGTGTAATCTGAATATTATCTATAAGGCGTGTTTTACCTAAAAACGCTGCAATTAATACAACCAGTTCTTTGGCTTCAAATGATGCTGGTTGTAACGTAAACGCATCTCGGATCTCAATATAATCAGGTTTAAAACCCGCTACAGCAAGCATGGCGTTTTCTTGCTCAATCATTTGCGTAAAATCCCGTCTGCCCAGCTCAATTTCGGCTTTAATCCTAGAGATAGCGATATATACCAGAGGAGCTAGTGCTCGCTCCTGCTTAGTTAAATAACCATTGCGGGAACTCATTGCTAAACCATCATCATGGCGCATCGTCGGGATCCCATGGATCGATAAATTCATCGATAAATCCGTCACCATTGCTTTAATAACTTGGAGCTGCTGGTAATCTTTTTCACCAAAAAAAGCGCTATTTGGCTGCACCATATTAAATAGCTTACTGACTATGGTCGCGACCCCTCGAAAATGCCCAGGTCGGCTAGCCCCACAAATCATATAAGAGATCCCTGGTACTTCAACAAATGTTTGTTGCTCTAAACCACGTGGGTAAATTGCTTTAACTGTAGGAGTAAAAAGTACATCCACACCCATCTCTGCAAGCTGAGCACTGTCTTTCTCTAAGGTGCGAGGGTAATTGTCGAGATCTTCATCAGCCCCAAATTGTAGTGGGTTAACAAAAATCGATACCACCACGATATCTGCATGCTTCTTTGCTTCTGCCACTAGCGATAAATGTCCTGCGTGGAGGTTACCCATTGTCGGGACAAAACCAATCCGCTTGCCAGCCAATTGCCATCCACGACGAACATCGCGCAATGCTTCTATAGTACTAATGGTGTGCATCTGAAATATTCCTTAGCGAAAATGCTATTGTGAAAATGAATGTTCAGGACCAGGAAACGTCCCTACTGAAACTTCATCAATATACGCTTGTACAGCAGTGTGTAGATCACCCGTTTGAGCTAAGTAATTTTTTGAGAATTTTGGCATATAGTTAGCACTTACACCGAGCATATCGTGCATAACAAGTATTTGTCCATCCGTATCTGGACCTGCACCGATGCCAATAACAGGGATTGTAAGTAACTCAGAAACGCGTTTGGCCAACGCTTGAGGAATACACTCTAGCACTAATAATTGAGCCCCTGCACCTTGTAAGCGTTGTGCATCGCTACATAATTTATCTGCTTGGGCTTGTTGTCTACCTTGAACTTTAAATCCACCAAACACATGAACAGACTGTGGAGTTAACCCTAAATGAGCACATACTGGCACGCCACGTTCGGTTAATTTAGTAATCGTGCTACACAGCCATTCGCCGCCTTCAACTTTAACCATACTTGCACCAGCTGCCATTAAGATTGCAGCGTTATGCATCGCATCACTTTCGGAGCCATAGGACATGAATGGCATATCAGCAATGACAAATGCTCTATCAACACCGGCAGCAACCGCTTTAGTGTGGTATGCAATTTCAGCAGTAGTGACAGCTAATGTGTCTTTTTCACCTTTGAGAACCATGCCTAATGAATCACCGATTAAAATAACATCGATTCCTTTACTATCAAACAGCTTGGCAAAGCTCGCATCATAAGCCGTAAGCGCAGTAATTTTTTCTCCGGCTTGTTTTTTGGCTAATAAACCGGATGTGGTCATCTTTTTCATTACTCAAATTCCCAAAGTTAATTTAGCGCAATGCGACGCAATTGACTGACGTCACATTCGCTGACCCATTTTGCAATGGGGTGATTATCTGGCATTAATAAATCTGGTTGTATTTCGAACAACGGTACCAGCACAAACTCGCGGTGGCGCATGCCATAATGTGGCAGTGTTAATTCTTGGTTATTATATGTCTGACGACCGAGCATCAGTAAATCTAAATCTAACATCCGTGGTCCCCAATGTTCACCATCGCGTACTCGTCCATGCTCATGTTCAATGCTTTGTAATTGATGTAACAGATATAGCCCATCAAGAGAGGTGCTAATTTTGCATACCGCATTAGTGTAATTAGGTTGTTCGCTGGGTCCCATTGGCACCGAATCATAAAATGAAGAACAGGCCAGCAATTCCAGATTGGGTATTAATGCAATGTGGGATAGAGCACTGGAAATACTGGCGACAGGATCTCCTAGGTTTGCACCTAGCCCGATAAAACCGATATTGGGTTGATTTTCAGTCGCCATCAGACATTAAATTTGGTTGGGTTTTCGTTTGGATTTAGATGGTTTACGCCTACGCGACACTTTACCATTTGGGTGGCCAAGTAAATTATCTATCATTGTTTTGCGCTGGTCACTGTTTGCTTCTTGAAACTCAGTCCACCAATCTGCTAATTCATATAGCTGGCCACCTTCAATTTCACCACGTAACAATAAAAAGTCATACGCAGCACGGAAACGAGGGTGAGCTAACATTTGATGAGCCCGACGACCATGACGACGACCTAAACGATGTTGAAAGGCCCATATCTCACGCATTGTAACGCTAAAGCGTTTGGGGATCATGATCCGTTGTAATTGACGTTGCAAAACATCTGACATCGCCATATTAAAAGCATCAGCAGGAGATAAATCGGTTTCACATGCTAATTTTTGGCTTTGTTCTTCAATGGGATACCACAGCATTGCGGCATACAAAAATGCTGGCGTAACACGTTGTCCCGTGTTGATACGATTATCGGTATTCGTGATCACTTGATCGATAAATTTACGTTCACGAGTATCGGTGTTTAACAAAGACCCTGTTTGCGGGAAAAGTTTATCGAACAAACCGTATTTCAACAGCAGATGATAAGTTGCAAGACCTTGGCCATTAAAGAATAATTTTAATACTTCTTCAAATAAGCGCGCTGGTGGAATATTTTCAAGTAAATACGCAAACTTTTTGATGGCATGCTCACTAGCAGAGTCGATTTGCATATCGAGTTTAGCGGCAAAGCGCACGGCTCTAAGCATGCGCACAGGGTCTTCACGGTAACGTGTTTCAGGATCGCCTATCAACGAGATGGTTTTGCGTTTAATCGAATCTAATCCACCCGCGAAATCTCTAATCGAACCATCATTGACATTGTAATACATGGCATTGATTGTAAAGTCACGGCGCGCAGCGTCTTGTTGCAGTGAACCAAAGACGTTATCGCGAACTAGCTGTCCTTCACCATCTTTTTTGGATTTATCAGTCGCTTTGGTCTGCTCAACATGCGGGCCTCGAAAGGTAGCTACTTCGATAACTTCTCGACCAAAAATAACATGCGCTAAACGAAAACGTCTGCCGATAATTCGGCAGTTTTTGAATTGTGCTTTGATTTGTTCTGGTGTCGCATCGGTAGCAATATCAAAGTCTTTTGGATGTTTATTGAGAAGCAAGTCACGCACACACCCACCGACTAGATAGGCTTCATACCCTGCAGAAGTTAAGCGGCGTAGTACTTTTATTGCGTTTACACCGATATCCTCGACTTGCACATGGTGCTCTTGTTGAGTAATGATTTGCATCGGTGGCAGTTTTAGTTCGTTTGTCTCATTAGTAGACATCGCATTTTTTATTTTAGTTATTGCGCGTTTAAAGATAAGTCACGCTCCTGTATTGTAATATGATAATAATAAGCTGAAATAGCTTACGTAACAATGATTTCATGCTTTGGAAAGTGAATTCCTTTGCGCCAAGCCATTGTTGCGGCTTTTAAAATAGTTGTGATTGCTGATTTTTGTACAGTATCGCTTAATTGTATATTTAATAAATTTAGACAAAACAATATGTTATCTTTAGCTAAGGTGTCATTGATCGCAGGTGCATGATTTTGTTTACTTAACTTATGACCCGGTGCCTTTACCAATAAGGGTGTATGCCCATAACGAGGTAATGACGCTGAAAAATGCGACCAAATATTCAATTGCGCTAAGGTAGTGGGTAATAAATCGCAACCACGCACGATATCAGTCACTCCTTGCGCAATATCATCTAAGACTACTGCTAAGTTATAAGCGACGAGTCCATCTTTACGTTGAATGATAATGTCTTCTTTATCGATACTATTGTCAGTTGCTGATATTTGACCTTGAAAGCGATCCGTAAAGGAGGTGATCAGATCTGGGTTTATATAACGAATAGCACTGGGTTGGTTTGTGATGTGTTTATGTTTGCAGGTGCCAAGATAAATACCACCTTGTTGTTTTATTTCAGCGCGAGTGCACCGACATCGGTATGCGTGATTAGAATTGAGTAGTGCATCAATAGTCTGTTGATAAAAGGATAAGCGACTGGATTGAAATAAAATATCGCCGTCATGGTGCAGGCCGTGTGCATGTAGGGACTGTAATATCGCTTGGTCCGCGTGTAATACTTGTCGCGGAGGGTCGATATCTTCCATCCGCACCAACCAAATACCATCATGAGCCTTGGC
>JGI20152J14361_10002916_pt1 | contig 9919 bp, 14 predicted proteins | sample COG_02_FD_14361 | JGI IMG/M metagenome (IMG submission 14361)
TGGGCTGCAGAGGATCACACCATCGATAACCTTGATGACGAATCCCTCATGATCCGCATGGAAAATCTCGCCGAACGCATGGATGCAATAGTCCAACGTATCGGATCATATCCTGATGCCGAGCGTGACCCCGAATACTTGAGACTGGTAGAGCAACACACCGCCTACGCCAGAGTGCTGGCACGTCGGCACGGTTTTGGTGCAGAGGAGGACGATGATGAGGTTTGTATCCGTTGCGGAACGACCAGGGATGAACGGAGTGTTCAGCCCCATCGTCTCAATCGTGGTGAAACCAAATCCACTTATAAGCTGGGTCTTCACGAGTGCGGGGGTTGCAGCGATTGCTGTTGGATTATCTGTGATTATAGGGACGAATATGACGGATTCTCTGCCGAGTCCGATCCCGTTTCCACCGCTGTCTACATCGGACCAGGCAACCATTTGAGTGTGGCAGATGCCATAGATTCCGATCATTTCGTCCTTATTGAATCCCAACCTCGGACTGAATATAAGGGTGGAGAGCATGAGATGGATTCAGGGATGCAACATTATTTCATGGATCAATTGATGGACATGGCAAAAGCCCTTAATTATGAACTTAAGGACTTTGAGGGTGGTCTTAATGATCAGAACGCATCTCGACTGACATTCAAAACTCCTTCTGGTAAAACCATTGATTACTACTACAATTCCGTTTATCCCTTTGCGGATGGGCAAGAGATTCCCGAAGTTATGGAATCGTTATCTACGGCAGATCGGTTGATTATTTCTGGATTCCACCCAGAAGAACAATTGCTTAATGACATGCCCAACCTGAATCTGGTATATCTGTATGAACACACCCACTACCCCACCGAAAAGAATGATCATTTTGATGACTTTGGAAACCCAACAGTCATCAAAGGATTCTTTGAACGAGGAGATGAAAGCCATCCGTCAGCACTTCAATTCGTCATAATGGGCATGGATGGAGATTATGAATCGGGAAACATTACTGACCAATACATAGAACAAGGCCCTTTCGGGGGAGCTGGCGTTACCTGGGAGTATCCCGAAGTCGCTGAACAAATGGAGAGGAACTCCCGGCGACGAGTGGATGAGGCCGCCGGCCAAGAGTGGTTTGAAGCCGAGTCCGATCCCATCTCCCGCATCGCCGCCGGCACCAACGATGCCATCGCCAACTTCGCCAACGCCAACGACACCGATGATCGACTATACTTCCTCGGTGGCATCGTCGGCGGTCTCGTTATCGCGATCACGGGCAACATAATGGCCACGCAGATACAGAATTGGTTCGGGAGGCGAAGCTCTTGACCGAACCGTTCCGGATAATCAACCGCAATACCGTGGCCGTCGATGACGTCAACCCAGCATACATCGCGCTCCAGTTCATCAACAAGATCGATGGTAGACCCATCTTCATGGGCACCATCCCCACCTCTTATCTACCACCCAGACCCACCGCAGAGGACGCCAAAGATCTGCTAAGTGCCCTGCGTAATCCCAGCAACGGGCTCGGTATCTTCGACATGATGCGGGAAATCTCCCCCGATCCGAGGATGTCAACCGAGATCAATGGGATGATAGTCTCGGCTATCTTAGAGAACTACTTCCCTACCGCATCCTCCATCGTCTCCAACGCCGGCATCGATTCCGATGGCGAGTTCATGGACACCGACAAGATCGCCACCGACCTCGGCACCCTCCTGGTAGCCATGGACATCCCCCGGGATCTCGAGCAGGCCGAGCGATTGGTCGCCGATGAGATCTCATTGAGTTTCCAGGTCGGGGGTAACAGTCTCTTCTTCGGACGCCGTTGGTATTGCACCCCGCAACCGTCCAACGACCGCACCAGCACCCGTCTTCAATACTCCAGCGATGACGAATCCTGGGCGGGATCTTGGCGGTTATTCATCACCGCCGTCTACCCTCTCGAGGGGTTGGCTTAGGTAGGTGCCCCCTCCTCAGCAGCAACATGGACGATGGCATGTCGGCATTCCTGGCGGCCCGTCGTGAGGCTTACGTCTCGGAACGCCGTCGCGATATTGGCGACGATGAGTATCATCCGTCCAGATCCCAATGGGATGCCATATTCGAATCCGAATGGCGAGTCATCGAGGAACGCATCCGTGGCGGAGCCAGGATCGGTCCCACCGCCACGGCTCTCGAGGCTGCCTACGGCGAGGACTACATCGACCGTGTGGCTGCCGAGGCTCTCGACGAGGAGATCCGTCTGGTGGCCTCGGAGTTCGTCACCATCACATCCGATGACGACTCGGTAACGCTACCACTCGTCCATTACGAGGATTTCATCAGTCTGTCGAACCAGGGCATATTCCGCATCGACGAGTTCCTGCTCGATCGCCAACGCCGGTGGTCGCGCAAGGTCGTGGAGGAGTTGGGAACCTACGGATACCAGCACATAGGCACGGTCTCCGTGGTCGGAGAACAGTTGCTGCACTTCGGGAGGACTTCGTGATGACCGACGACTGGGATCGCATCAGCATGCCCACCCTGATCACTGCCAGGCAGATGATCTACCTCATCTTCGGTCTCGAGATCGTCATACAGATAGTGTTCCTACTGCTGGCTCACGTCTCGGGCATGGAGACGTTCTCGATAGACTGGTGGATCCTGCAGTTCAACGGACTGGTCGTGGCCACCAACATCGGAGCCGTCATGCTGGCCATCCTGGCGCAGAAGACCGCCAACGACATAGGAGCGACCCAGGCCAGGGTTCTCACCCCCGACTTCTACCGCACCGTCTCCGCCATGACCGACCTCAAGACCTCGTTCGACGATACCGCCGAATCCGAGGGACGCGATCCCAGCGAAGATCTCCGCGAGATGGGACCCATCCTCTACCACTACCTGCGAGCCTGGATGATCTCGAGATCCGTCGATCTGGTTCCACCTCCCGAACTCGAGCAGCTCGGTGTCGCCCCAGCCCCCGAGGAACCACGCGGCGGTTGGAGCGATGACGATCTCTTCAAGGACGTTTGAACTCCCTCAAGTATCAGAACGGTCAATGATACGTTATGTCCCAGATCAACAGAATCCTCGATTGGGTTCTGTTCGCATACATCACGATACTCAATCTCGTCTTCCTGATGGTGGCTTGGATATTCTGGATATGGCGTGACGGGTTGCTGACACCCGAGGAGACCACGGCCATCATGATGGAGCCGTTGATCGTCATCGGACCGCTGGCATTCGTCCTCGACCTCGTATTCGGTCTGCTCGTGGTGCGATTCCTGCGTCGTCGTGCCAAGGGAGATTCAAGTATCAGCGCCAACGACTGAGCGGTATGGCAAATCAGGACCCACAACCGGAAATCTACACCACGCGTCACAATTTTGACGCTTCCACCGCTTTGGTTCCAGCGGGAACCACCGTGACGCAATCCATCTACACCAACCAGGCCAACAACGAGGAGGTTCGCCTCTACGCCGTCGCCACCCAGATCATCGACGAGACGGGTGCGACCGCGACAACGTTCACGGACTTCGCCCTGCAGATCCAGGTCGGACCCAACGCCGTCCCATCCAACCAGTTCGACATCGGCTGGCTGGCAGGATCCATCGCCAGCGGTGGCGAGACACTCGCATTCTCCAGCCCCGTGCTGGTGCTTTTCCAGCAACCACTCTCCATCGTCGTCGAGTGCAAGACGGAGATCCCAACGGTCGCCAACCGCGAACGCACGGTCGTCATCAACCTCATCGGCGAACTCGCCATCCAGAAGGTCGCCTGCCGAGGCTGCGGCTTCGGACACCCACGCAACAGTCGCTGCCCACAGTGTAGCGGTCCCCAGTGAGGCCGACGCAACCAAGTAGTAGTGCCGACGAGACACACCCATGTCCCTCCGAAGGCAGGCTTACGAGTGGCGAGCCCTCGTTCCCGGCGCGGGTTCCACACGACGCTACGTCACCACGGGACAGATCGTGCTACCGGTAACCGGCGGCACCATCCCATCCATACAATCGAGGATCTACTACGACATCATGGTCGGAGGACTCGGTAACAACATCGAGATCCCCGGTATGATCAAGGCCACGCAGTTCGTGGTCATCGATCACATCGCCTGCTGGCCACCTGGATCGGCCGTGCAGATCAGGATCGATACCACCAGATACTTCTCCGGACCCGACGAGAACGATGCCGCGGGACTACCCTCCGACGCATCACCGTTCCCCGAACCCAACGCCGAGGGCAACCTGACGCGTCTATCGCTACTCGAGGGTCTCGATCCCACCGTCTACATACTGCCGGGGCAGACCTGGGGAATCGAATGGGTGCTGATAGACGATTACTACAACGGCGCCAACGGATACGCCACCGCCACCGACGTCAGCACCTCAGCCGACGACCGATTGGTTCCGAGAGCCTACGTCCAATACCTACTGCTCGACGGCGCCGACGCACTCATAGCCAGCGATCTCCTGCGCGAATCCATACCCGTCACCGCCGACAACATCCAGTGGTATAAGCGCATGCTGATCCGCCAGAAGCTGCTCGCCGACTCGGCGGGACGATACGACTCGGCCATCGAGAACCGGCCACAGACACTGGGGTGATACGATGGTGGTCAAGTCAGCAACCAAGAAGCGTCTCATCTACATGGGTCTCTCACAGGATCTGGCTCATCGACTCGCTACCGATCGCAAGATCAGTGAAGTCCGGAACATGCCACTAAACGTCCTGGAAACCTACGTGAGTTCGCGGCATTCGGCCATGATCGTGAGACTACGCATCACATTCGATCATGCCATCCACCGGTTCTTCAAGTGGAGTTCGACGGGACCGGTGTTCCCATACACCGAACGATACCGGGGTCTGGTGGCCATGGCCAATCCCCGATCCTCCCTGGATTTCCGCGACCCACTCGCCGTGCGGGGATCATCGAGATCCATCATCAACAGACGCGGTAGCCGCACCATCTTAGATGGCGAAGAACACGACTTCGACATCGTCATGTCCAGGTTCCTCGAGATGTGCTCGATGTTCCCCTGGTTCCCGGAAGCCTACGAACAAGCCATGGTCGAAACCAACAACTCCGGTTGGTATGAAGAATACTACGAGGGTTGGGTGGAGCGCAACTCCCCGTCCGAATACGGCCAGGAGGCGTTCACCAAATGACGGTCACCCGCCAACTCTACGAGTGGACGCTGTCGGGCACCGACATAGGATCCGACGCCAACTCCATCCCCGATGCCGGCGTGGCGTTCTCCATATTCGTCGGTCCATACGGTCACTCCGGTCGAGCCGTCTCATCAACCGACGATCGACGCAACAAGACCGAGGTTCCACCGTTCGTGAACGAGGACGCCTTCGTGGTCATAGAGGACTTCGCGTCATCACCGGGTCTGCTTCCCGACTACACCGTGGACGGCACCACCGTCGTCTCGTTCGCACCCAACGGTTTCGCGCAGATCGTGGTCGAATCCACGGGCTACTACCAGGATCCCGCCAACGTCTACGATCACGGCATATCGGGCGACGCCTCACCGTATCCTTGGTCGGGCATAGACACCGAGAAGCGACACTACCGACTGAATCCACCGCTCTACATCCTGCCGTTGCAGACTTGGGACGTCAGATACACCATGATGAACGACCTACGCACCGCCGTCGAGACGGGATCGCTGACGGTCTCCGATCAGTTGATCATCGCACGATGCTTCGTCCAATACACATACTACACGGGAGCCGATGCCATGGTGGCACAGCAACTGGTCAAACTGGGTGTTCCCGTCACCGTCGACAACGTGGACTGGTTCAAGCGACAACTGCTGATGGCCAAGGGACTCGACACGCAGACGTTCGACTTCTACCTTCGTGTGGCACAGGTCTACCGCGAGGCGGATGACAAACGACGGGAGCATTACGGCCGGTAGGGGTTCATCTGCCAGATCGAGATCTGCTCGTTTAGGATGTCGTATGCCAACGGAACCACGGGCGCATCCCGGTCATAATCCTCCCACAGATCACGGTATCTACGGAGGATGTCCATGGTCGGCGACTCTCCGAACGGTCCGTATGAATCCCACTTCCATCCGTAGTTGTCACACCACCAAGAATCATCCTCAGCATCGACTTTCGGGGATGCCGCCACCAGCGACTCCACCAACTGTTGCATGGCGGTGAACGGCTTATCGAACGCCATCCACGATAGTAGGTAGTCGTGGTGTCTCGATTGCAGATCCGGGGCGAAAATATCGACGATGTCGAGTTGGGGCAGACCCTGCACGGATAACGGACTCCATGGCGAGACGTTCCACCTTATCCTGATCGGCGATCTGCTGGTCGCCATGTGTCTCATGACGAGGTCGCCCAACTCCGCCGTCAGTCCGTCGTTGGTGAATCTGATGTCCGTCTTCACCCTGCCGTTCAGCAAACGGCAGGCCACGGGTCGCAGGATCGCTTCGAGTTGTGCGGAATCTCCGTTCAGCATGTCGGTCAGGGCGTTCATGATGTCGATGGCACCCTGGTTGGGAATGAGATTCCACCGAGCCAGGCTCGGCGATTCCAGATCTATGCTCCTTGCGATGCTGGAGTAGTCCTGCACCCAACCATTCACGACGTTGACCAGCAGGTTCCTCTGCTCCACGCAACGACTGAGTTTCTCCGGATTCTGGTTCTTGGGCAGGACATAAGCTTGGTCGATCTTACCCTCCAGAGTCCTCCTGAGTCTCCGTATCGAATCGTTCCATTCCCGGATGGATTCGGAATCAACCGGCTTACCCGACGATCTCATGCGGATCGCTGCCAATCCATCGGTCACCTCCTCGGGCATGTTGATGCAGATCAAACCCGTCATCACGGGTTTCCTCCAGGTTTCCACCATCGGCGCCAGATCGGTGAGACGATTCAGCAGTTGTGATCCCTGCTCAACGTCGGGCGACCATAGATCCATGAGCAACGGATCGATGTGGGTGACCTTCATGGCGTAGTTGCTCCATCGATTCTTGCGATACTCGGGCGGTGTGTTGTCCATCTCGCTGCTCGGTGAGTTGCCCTTGATCAGGAATCCGAACTGCTCCACCCTCAACGGTGGCTCCACACCGAAAGTCGTGTTGAAATCGTCGAGTGTGGACTGCAGTTCGCTGGTGGCCGATAGCATCTGATCGGTCATGCCCAGCGCCATCATCGTCCAGCGCATCGAACCCGTCATCGAGGGTCTCGCCAGCGATCTCGTCAGCAGATCCACCGCCCGACTCACCTCCTCGGGATCGTCCACGACGTTTCCCCAGGTGTCGAGGACGTAGGCAGGCTCACTGCTGTTGACCACGAGATCCATGAGGCGATCCAGTAGGTCCATGGTATCGCCTACGCCTCACGACTACTTCAAAAGGGCGGAGCCGGGCTTCTTGGGGCTGTATGGGGGTCATCCCGGTCTCCGTCCGCAGGAGATTCAAGTAGCGGGGACACCAAAGTCCTGCACATGGCCTCGAATTACAACGACAAACAGCGGGACGTCAAGCGTCGCTACCGCAAGGACGCCTACCAGACAGGATACACGCAGACCGGTGACGCCGTCGATGCCACACCCCTGCCATACCACAGTTACTCCACCGAGACGCACACGCAGACCCAACCGGCACGACCCGGCCTCGATGCGCGAACCTACCAGCGTGACGTCCGTCCCGCCGTGGAATCCCTCGAGAGCTTGCGTCCGTTGAACCAAGCCAACTACCCCTGGCATCTGGTCCCTTTAGGGGACGCTGCCAACGTGATACAGCGACAACGTGTCGATCTATCCTCGTTGACTGGCGGCGCCCTGCTTGAGGGATACTGGGTCGACGTGGTCGTCCTCAACGTCTCGTTCGAATCGGGATCAGACACCTGGGTGGGAGGGGTTCCCGAGCCCGTGCAGGCATCCGAGACGCCCGCCAGCCATCCTCCCGCACTCTTCTCCAGAACCACCAACGCCATCGACACCAAGCAAGCATCCGAGATGCGCTTCCCGACGGGCGCTGGCAGCACATTCACCCCTGCCACCGGCGTCACGGCGGTCGCCACGCCCGCCTCGATCCTGGAATACTACAAGATCAGGTCGTTCGGACACACCGAACCCGACGGTGCCACCGATCCCACCTCGTCCCTGCAATACCAGATCTGGATCGACGGCGTGCTGTTCATGACCTGGACCGGCTTCCAGTGGTCGGCGGTCACCCCGCAACGCGATCAGTGGTTCTTCGAGCAACCCCTGACGGTCGAACGCCAGATCGTCCTACGCATCATCAACCCGACGGGATCGGGCGCTTCCGCCGCCGGCAACGTCGAGGCTTCCTTCGTCGGATGGTCCGAGCAGATGACCGGCTACTTCGACGTCAGCCATCAGCAACTGCAATCCGTCTAAGGATAGTTCTGGTCAAGGACTGATGGTTTAGGTAGCAGGGACAACGACGAACACCCATGGCCAACGTCTACTCGGGTTCCGATCCCAAGAACAAGCTTCGCGTCCGCGAGGTGGACGGCGCCCCCAGCGTATTCCCAGTCAGCACCATCGTGGTCTCCAACGGCACCCTCACCAATGATGGTGGCGGTCAGGTCACCATCACCACTGGTGGCGGTGGCGGAGGATCGGGAACCGTCACATCTGTGGCGTTTTCGACCGGAACGACCGGGTTGTCGGTTACCGGCAGTCCCATCACCACATCGGGAACCATCACTTTGTCGGGAACATTGGGTGTGGCCAACGGTGGAACGGGTTTAACCACAGTTACTTCGGGAAGTCTCGTCATCGGACAAGGCACAGGAGCCATGAAGGTCGTGGGTGCAGCCACCGACGGCCAATTACTCATTGGTTCGACCGGTTTAGACCCGGAGTTAGCCGCGCTCACCGCAGGAAACCTCATGTCGGTGACATCGGGACCGGGAACCATCCAGATCGATTCCACGATCCAGCAGCAGCCCTCTGTCGGCATAGCCACGGTCGCAGACCTCGTTTCAGCATTGCAGGCTGCGAACATCCTCTTGCCGTGAGCGAAACGATAATATGGGTGGTGGACATGTTCGTAGAACATGGACTTAAATGGACTACCTCAGAACATCGCCGATCAATTGACCGCTGACATCGAACGTCTCCAAGCCAAAGCAGAGCGTCTTGCCACACAGGCAGAAAATGAAGGGATCATGAGTCTTCTTCCAGATGCTCGACTCCCAATCTCATACCACACCTATTGGCTTGACCGCAACGAAGGTGGCTGGACAGTCTACATTACCACTCAATTTGGAGGAGCCGTTGGAGGCATCACCGAAGTTCACCGCCTCAGCGATCGCAAGATCACACTCAAGAGCGCCTGGCCAAACTTTGTTCGCTGGGTCAACAACGAGATCGAGAGCCAACGCAACGCTGTGGCCGATTCCAATGTAGTCGATCAGACTGTCAACGAGAGCGTTGTGCTCTCCGATGCCAAAGCGATCCCATCGCCATTCAACTGAGAACCATCCGTCGGCTACGATGGATGAAGTAGCAAGCCACACGATTGACTCCCATGGCGGAGTTCTTCTCGGGTAAATCTCCCGAAGGCGATTCGATCAGGATCCGTGAATCCGATGGTTCGCCCGACATCGCCAACGTCAGCGATCTGATCGTCTCGGTTCCCAATCTCATACTCACCGACAACGGTAGCGGAACCGCCACACTCACCGCAACTGGCGGAGGCGGTGGCGGCGGTATGACCTCCTGGACTTTGAGAGGCAATTCTGGCCCTAATCAAACCATTACTGATGCTGACAACGTGACATTTTCAGGAAGTGGAGGTCTTGCTACTGTGGCTTCAGCCGTAGATACCCTGACAGTTCAAACCACAGGGGTTCTTGAAGATTTGAATACGCTGGGTGCGCCTACTGCCGACGGAGAGTTTATTGTCGCCACAGGTGCAGGTGCTTTTGCTTATGAAACTGGTGCTACTGT
>JGI20152J14361_10002917_pt1 | contig 9919 bp, 10 predicted proteins | sample COG_02_FD_14361 | JGI IMG/M metagenome (IMG submission 14361)
GATGGCATTATTGCTCGTAAAGAAAACTAAGCCAAACTGGCTTTTCTAGGTTACTACCTGTTAGATAAAGCGTTGGCTAATATCGCAGAGCTGATCGGTATTGATTTTTTAGGTTGGGGTAAGGCTAGGGCGTCCTTAATAAGCTTGGCTAAGCTTAAAACGCAAATATCATTAGGTGACATTACAAAAGCTTGCCCACTGCGCTCTAAATCAGAAGCGTTAGCAAATTGATCAGTTGAAAAGGGTAATATTATTTGGCGCACACCCAAAGCTAAAGCTTCTTGCACGCTGTTATTGCCACCATGGTGAATGATCAGATCGCAACCTTGCAATAGCCCTATTTGAGGTAAGCTAGCTTCCACCAACCAATCAGTGGGCAAGGGTTCAAAGTCAGACTTCAAATTGGAACCGATAGCCATGGCCACGCGCGCATTAGTTTGTTGCAAAGCATGTGATAGTTTTTTCAATACATCGTCTCGGTGCGATAAAAAAGTACCTAAAGCAACATAAACGGTAGGCCTTTCATCAGTAGCATCAAGCCATGTTTGATAAGTCTGTGTAAGCTCTTCTTCGCGTATTAATGGCCCAACAAAAACATGTTTCAATGGCAAGTGGGCTTCGCGCTCAACGTTGTGGTAATGCTTTGGGCTGTTGTAGAGCACTTGGTTGCCATGCACGCGAAAGGCATCCTTTACAGGGGTCATGTTGGGTGCAATTTTTGTAAAGCGGCATTCCAAAGTGCAGTAAATTTTGCAGTGACTCGGTCGGTAATATCCTCTTGGCGCGCCAACTCATCTGCTTTAGGTTGCATGCAATTGGGCCAAACTGCGGGGATACCGTAGCGTTCATTGCCGACAGGTAGTTGGCTTGGATGACCTGGAATAAGCGTAGTAAAAGGCCTGCCTGTGGCATATACCCCAAGGGTGGAACCAAACGAAATGTGATCAACTAAAATATCATCAGGCTCTATATCTTCACAGAGCGAAGCAATTTTTTTTGCCACTTCAACTGGCTGCCAAAGCAAATCTTTTTCTCTATCTAATGCTTGGCAGGTAATGGTGGCTATAGCACCTTCTTTAGTGGCGTTTAAAAAACGCGTAATGGCTGGATTTTTTTGTGCAATCCCACTGTTGGCACTTTGACTTAGCTGCAAAAGTTGCCATTCAAAGCCTTCAGCGTGAACGCGAGGGGCCATATTTTCCCCTGTGGCAACCACTACTCTTTGGCCGGCGGCTTGTGCTGCTTTAGCGACAACTGCCAAAGGGCTGTAATGGGAAATAAAATCAGGACTAATCACCAAAAGTGTCATATTTAATCTTTAACCGTTATGTACAGCGAAGTGAGTTTTTCTGCCATGGTATCTATAGCGTAGCGTTGTTCAACCATGGTTTGTGCTTTGCGAATTCTACCTGCACGCCCTACTAGTGAAAACCCTTGAATAATAGAACTTCCAAAGTTATGGTCTGGATCCACAAGAATGCCAGTGTCGCCATGATCTACAAAGGTAGAAGGCCCGCCAGTGCTTGGAGCTACCACCACTAATCCTGTGGCTAGCGCTTCTATCAAAGCCAAACCAAACTCTTCTTTAGGCGCGCCATCCACATAAATGCCACCATCAGCCCAATAGCCAGACCGGCCCATCATAGTGGCCACCATCAGCTGGGCAGTCTCAGCCCTTGGGCGACCGCCGAGCATAATCAAACCTGCTCTGCGCGGGTCATTAAGAGGCACTGTCGCGTCAATGGCTTGTATGACAGAAGTTTCTACAGTGGATGGGTTATTTAAATTGCCTCCCACCAATACTAAGTTACAGGTATTGTGGAGCAATGGGTTTGCAGCCCATGCAGTGACAATGCGCGCCATACCTTTAATAGGATGAAAGCGGCCCACACTCAGCAACAGGGGTAAATGGCGCCTAGTGGCGCAAATTTTCTCTTCTAATTGGGCAATGACGCCATGAGCTGCGTGGTGCTTTAGGTGTGAATAACTCAACGCTGCTTCACGAATCAGTCTAATATCAATACCCTCTGCTATGGTGACTGATTGCTGTGTTTGGTGGTTAAGATCTTTACGGATATCTTGTAGTAATAAGGCGCATTTTTTCTGAGGAAATAACGCTACATGGCTTGACGTACGAGCCATTTTTTCTAACATGCGCGCTCGAAACCATAGGTTGCTTTGAGCATCAGCGCTGAGAAAATCATCTTGGGTTAACTGTTTGCCAGTGCGCATAGACTGTACAGTATTTTGGGGGTCTGGTGCGAAACTAAAGCATACGGGAATATCTAATGCATTGGCAACGCTAGCCCCTGCAAACGTGCCTGCATCTAACATGCGTAAATGAATTAAATCCACGCCACCAAAATGACCTAAACAGCGTTTAATGCTGCGCTTAAGTACAGGTAAATGCTCCCAAGCATTNGTGCTATGCATAGGGCGCAAGGTATCNCCAGCACTAACAATGTGAAAGGGTTGAGGGGTGTTTTTAGGCACGTTAAGGGCGTTTATGGCGTCTTCAGCGCTGCCCAGCCCTATGGTAAGCACTTGGTCAATATCTTTTTGACGTGCTAAGGCATCACCAAGTGACACAAGCAAGCTAGCTACGCCGCCCGTTTCACCACAACCACCAAAGCTTAAAGACTTATCAACCTGTGCAAGCACTAATTGACACATGCGCAGGCCGCCATCAAGGCTGATGCTTTGCGTGGGCTGCGCCATGGCTTGGTCATGAATGGCTAACGTCGCATAAGCACCTATCTCATTACTTTGCTTTGCAAGTTGATGCAATACTGGCTTAAATGACTGTGTAAAAAAATCACTACGACCACTAAATGCACTAATAGCTGCGATGCGAACAGGGGAAGATTCTTGAGTATCGACAGCTATGTGAGCAAGAGTTTGTGTAACTTCATCCCCATTCAAAGCGCCTAAAAGATCCACTAACCTTGACCTTATTAGCGCCTCACCATTAGTCAGTAAGGCATTACTCACACATTGAGCGATTAACTTAGGCGCTGAATATGACCATTGTTCCAAGGTGTGGTGAGCATGCATTGTGTCAATGCCGCCAGAGTATAGTTGTTGAAGCAGCAAAGGCAGCGCACTGATTCAGGCAGTCGATTAGCTAATTTATATGTGGCTTGGCGGCGCACGCTGGGGTTTTTTTGTGAAAGGCAGTCAATTAGTAGCTTGGTTGCGCCTTCATGATGCATTTGTGAGGCAGCTTCAATCGCTGCCATGCTGCCAAGAGGGCTACCTTGGGCCATAGTCTTTAAATCATTCATTAAAAGATGACTACGGGTGTTATTTTTGGCAAATCTAGATAGGGCAGAAGATCGGCTTAGCATGCCTTCAAAATCTACGTTTGCTACAGATTCATTTAGCTCTCCAATCAAAATGCTGCCCATGTTAGACACAGACTGTTGTGCGATATCAGTAAGCTTAGAGTCAATTTTACGTTGTTGCATAGTCGATGTGCCACACAGGCAATGGAGCGATCACTGCCAAAAAATAGTTATACAAAAAATGATACTGTACAAGTAAATACTTGTACACCGATAATTTTTGTATAGTATTGTTTTTTTGTATGGTTGTGTAAAGGTAGGTATTTATTTCAACATACGTCTTTAAATGAGTCGTTAAGTAAGCTAAAACCAATTAACTATTGTTAGTAAACAAACCAGTCAATGGTTGGGGTATCAATGCCATGAGCATTAGTCAGAAATTACTAAACTACTTTGACCGTAAGAAGTCAAAATCTACTCAAAAAAATCACACACGTTTTAGAAATGATATTTGTAATCATTGGGATTTAGATTACATGTCTGCAGCTGAGCTAGAAGCTCGATTGTTAGAAGATGTGGTTGAAACAACCACCATTCGGAAAAAACAAGACTTGCCTTAATTGGTGGGGTCTTCAATCTGCGCAATCACAAATAAATTATCACCCATACTGATAAGTGATGGGGCATGTTTTATACATACCATCCCATCACGTTTTGCATAATAGAGTGCTGGATCGCAGCCAGTGCGCTGGATGTTATGAATTTTGGCCACTAAATCACCAGTTTTTACCTTATCACCTAGCCCCACACAAGGCTCTACTAAACCTTCATGGTAACAACAAATGAATGAGCTGTTGTCTGGCATGCTTAGATGTATGGTGGGTGTGGTGTTGGGTTTCAGCTTAGCGCTAAGTATGCCAGCATGCACAAGTAAATTGTGCACACCATTGTGAGCCACTGCCATGGTATTGGGCGTGCTAGTGCCACCACCACCAAGCTCTGTCGTCACGAAGGTTTTGCCCATAGATTCAACTTGAGTGTCGTACATGGCGTCTGCATCTAGCTCTAGCATTTTCAGCAAGAAAGGCGCGCCAAAAGCTTTTGCGGCGGCTTCACAGCGAGCCTCTAACGCTTTGTCTTCAAGTACATGAGAAGCTGCAAAGGGTAAGCAGTCCAAAGTTTTCCCGCCGGAATGGATGTCCAATACTATGTCTGCCATGGGTACTAAGGTGCGGCTAAAATAGTCGGCAATAACTTGTGTAACGGTGCCTTGTGGATTACCAGGAAAGGTGCGGTTAAGGTTAACGTTATCGATGGGTGAAACCCGATCGGCGGCAACAAAAGCAGGATGATTCATAGCTGGAATGATAATAATACGCCCATTAACCCGTTCTATGGATAGTTGATTAGCTAAATCAAATAGGGCAGTGGGCCCCTCATATTCGTCACCATGATTACCACCAGATAGCAGAGCGGTAGGGCCATCACCACGTTTAATTTGAGTGATAGGAATCATCACTGATCCCCATGCAGATAGGTTGCTGGAGTAGGGCACTTTAAGGAACCCATGCTGAATACCGTCTTCTTCGAAGTCAATTGTGGCGCTGATAGGGTTGTTTTTCATAGCAGTTACTTCACCAACAGTTGTCGAGGCACATTAGATAAGCACTCCCCACCATTAGGGGTGACACGAACACTTTCAGTCATCTCAAACCCCCAATCGTCAAACCAGATGGCGGGCATAAAATGAAATGTCATATTCTCCTCTAGCAAGGTGTGGTCATTGGCTCTTAGGCTCATGGTGCGCTCACCCCAGTCGGGTGGGTAACTCAGGCCAATAGGATAGCCTACGCGGTTATTTTTTTCGTAGCCATGGCGCTTAAGAGTGGCTGTAAAATTTTGGGCAATTTCAGAACAGGCAATGCCAGGCTTAAATAGTTGTAAGGCATTAAAAATACATTCGTTAATGATCTTTTCAATGTCTAGGTATTTTTGTGTAGGGGTGCCTAAAAACAAGGTCCTAGAACATGGGCAATGATATCTATTGTGGGCGCCTGCAAGCTCCAAAAACATGCCATCATCCAAGCTCAAAGGCTGATCGTCCCATGTCATATGGCAAGCCGCAGCTTCATCACCTGCGCCAATCAGCGGCACAATAGAGGGGTAATCACCATAGTGCCCACCCTTACCTTGGGCGCTGGCGTGCAAGATTTCTGCCACTAGGTCATTTTTGCGCATACCTGCGTGTGCCACCTGCATGATGCGCTCGTAAACGCCTTCAATTACTTTTCCAGCGCGTTTCATGTAAATAATTTCAGTAGGTGATTTTACTGCCCGCTGCCAGTTTACTAGGCCAGTTTGGTCGCTAAATTGAGCGTTTGGCAAAGTGGCATACAGTGATTCAGCGGCTCGTGCAGAAAAGTAGTAATTATCTTTTTCTAGACCAATAGCACATTTATCTAAACCCTTTTTTTGTAATATTGTAGCTAAAAACTCCATGGGGTGGCGCTCTGGCGTCATTACATAATCATCAGGGTAGGTAAGGATATTATCAAGTTTTAGGTCGGTTGTGAGCTCTGCACCCTTGGCATCAATGCCTCGGCCATACCAAAATAGTGTGCCATCGCTGCCTATGACTACACATTGGTGCACATAAAATGACCAGCCATCATAACCTGTAAGCCAATACATGTTGGCAGGGTCATAAATGATAAGCAATTCAACATTGGCCGCCTCCATGGCAGTGCGTGTTTTGGCTTGACGAGATAGATATTCGCTGGCTTCAAAGCGTCTTTTTATAGGTTTCATTTGATAGCCTCCATTTAATGGACTTACTTTAATACACTAAGCGCTTGCTCTAAATCATTGATCAGGTCTTCAATATCTTCAATGCCGGTAGAATAGCGTACTAGGCCTTCGGGTATGCCAGCTGCCGCGCGTTCTTGTGCGGTGCACTCTACATGCGAAGTGGTTACAGGAGGGCCTACTACGGTTTCAACACAGCCTAAATTTGCGGCCATGTGAGCGTAATTAAGGCGTGGTAAAAATTTCTTAATAGCATCTAGGCCACCATGCACAGAAAAGCTTAGCATGCCGCCAAAACCAGACATCTGTTGTTTGGCTATGTCATGGCCAGCATGGGATTCAAGGCCAGGGTAGTTGACTTGTTCTACCATGGGGTGGCTTTCTAGGTAACGAGCTACTGCCATGGCGTTGTCGTTTTGGCGTTCCACGCGTAACTTTAGAGTTTTCATACCGCGCAGCAAGCTATAGGCATCCATAGGGGCCAAAGTAGCACCGTTTATTTCTCGGTAATGATATACCTGTTGAACTAACTCTTTAGAGGCACAGATGACACCACCTAATGCGTCAGCGTGGCCACCAAGATACTTAGACGCTGAGTGCAAGACAATGTCAGCACCAAGCTCTAGCGGCAACTGATTTATAGGCGTGGCAAAAGTGTTGTCTACTACCACTAGTGCACCCACACTGTGAGCTTTGGCAGATAAGCGCTTAATATCCACAATTTTAATAGTGGGGTTTGTTGGTGTTTCTAGATACAGCAACGTGCAGCCTTTATCGATCTGGGTTTGTAATTCCTCATAATCTCCTGTTGCGCACAGAGCCACTTCAATACCTAAGGGAGGCAAAAACTCATTAAAAATAACATTAGTGCCGCCATAGCTGTCTTTAATGGACACAACGCGATCACCAGGTTTAAGGAAAGTGGCCAAAGTATTACTAATAGCTGCCATGCCAGAAGAAAAGCTGGTAGCAGCTTGTGCGCCTTCTAATACTTTAACTTTGTCTTCAAAGGCGCGCACGGTGGGGTTGGTGTTGCGAGAGTAAATGTGTCCAGGCTCTTCGCCTAGAGCTACTTTGTGCCATGTATCGATGTCTTTGTATGCAAAAGACACGCTATGCACTACAGGGACTTGAGTTGAGCGTTCATAAAGCTCGTGCTCTTGTTCTCCACCCCAGATGCTTTGGGTGGATTTGCCGATATTTGTGCGCATAAATACTCCTAATTGGCTGCGTCTAAATAAAATAGATGAGCTAATGCTCGCCTATTCCTATGTCAAGGCAGCGCTTTAAAAGCCTTTATCTTGATATTGCGAAGATACTCCACAAAAGGCTGTAAATCAATTACAAAAAAGAGCCTAGCTACAAGGCGTTTTAAAGCCTTAATTGGTTGCAGAATATAGATAAGGATAAGTTTGTACTAGTGTGTAGTTTGACGTACAATACCCGCCCTGATTTAGGCATGTTTGACATGCTATTAATTCAGCCGGGGTAATGCCCATTTCCGTGATGTCGCCAATTATGGCGCGTTGCATTGATGAATAGTAAGTGATTTCAAAACTTACACGACGTAAAGGGATCTAACGCAATGGTAATCATTCGTTTAGCTCGTGGGGGCTCTAAAAAGCGCCCTTTCTATCATTTAACTGTAGCTGATCAGCGCAATCCGCGTGACGGTCGCTTTATTGAGCGTGTGGGTTTTCATAACCCAGTTGCTCGTGGCCAAGAAGAAGTAACTCGGATTGACATGCAGCGCGTAGACTTTTGGATGAGCCAAGGTGCTCAACCAACTGTACGTGTTGCTGGACTGATTAAAGCGGCCCGCAAAGTAGCTGTATAACAGCTAACTAAGCATTTTGTTGTTAACTCATTGTTGTAAGGATTGTGGATCATGGCTCTAGACCAACGCGTAAAGCTGGGTCGTATCACTACCGTTTACGGAGTGAAGGGCTGGGTAAAAGTGTTTTCAAGCACCGAACCAATGCAAAACATCTTTGACTATCAACCTTGGCAAACCTGTATCGACGGTGTTTGGCAAGAACTGAAAGTTACCCAGGGTAAGACCCACGGCAAAGGATTAATAGCATTACTAGAAGGTTGTGAAGGCCGTGATCAAGCCCGCGAATTTTGCGGATTAGATATTTCGGTAGATCGTGCCATATTGCCAGATTTAGAAGACGGTGATTATTATTGGCAACAACTGACTGGGCTGAACGTAGAGACTGTTGCAGGGGTAAAACTCGGCAAGGTCGACCACCTGATCGCCACTGGCTCTAATGATGTGCTAGTAGTAAAAGGCAACCAAGAAAGTATTGATCGTAACGAGCGTCTAATACCTTATTTGCCAGATCAAGTGATTACAAAGATTGACCTCCTTGGAGGTGTTATTCGGGTCGATTGGGATCCGGAGTTTTAGGTGAAAGTAGGTGTAGTAACGCTATTTCCAGAAATGCTCAAATCTTTAACAGATTTTGGTGTGGTAGGAAGAGCAACGCAGCAAGGTTTGCTGCAAGTTACAGGGTATAACCCACGCGACTTTACTCAGGACAAGCATCGCACAGTGGATGACCGGCCATACGGTGGCGGGCCTGGCATGTTGATGAAGGTACANCCTTTACGAGATGCCATCGGCCAAGCAAAAGCCGAATTAGGCCAGCCTAAGGTGATTTATTTATCACCCCAAGGGCGTAGGTTAGACCAAGCTGGTGTAGTAGAGCTGGCCAAGCAGGAGAGCTTGGTATTGGTAGCAGGGCGTTACGAAGGAATTGATGAACGCCTAATTGGTGCCGACATAGATGAAGAGTGGTCTCTTGGAGACTTTGTATTAAGTGGCGGTGAACTTGCAGCCATGACCTTTATCGATGCAGTTTCACGTTTGTTACCTGGAGTATTAGGGCATGCAGAATCGGCGCAAGAAGATTCGTTTGCTCAGGGCTTGTTGGATTGCCCTCACTATACCCGCCCAGAAATGGTTGCAGGTATACCAGTACCCAAAGTACTGTTAAGTGGGGATCATGCAGCTATTGCCCGTTGGCGTATGCAGCAGCAGCTAGGTAGAACCTGGCAGCGGCGGCCTGATTTACTAGAACAGATAACACTGACAAAGGAACAAGAGCAATCTTTAGCAGAATTTATTCGCTTAATGGGTCAGTCCCAAGAGTGAAGAACAGGAGCGTGCCATGAGCAGCAAAAACTTGATAATTCAGCGTATCGAAGCTGAACAAATGAACAAAGAAATGCCAGAATTTGGCCCCGGCGATACCGTTGTGGTTCAAGTGAAGGTAAAAGAAGGTACTCGTGAGCGTCTACAGGCTTACGAAGGTGTGGTTATCGGTATCCGTAGCCGTGGACTAAACTCTGCCTTTACAGTACGTAAAATCTCTCACGGTGTGGGCGTTGAGCGTACTTTCCAAACTTATAGCCACCAGGTTGACAGTATTTCTGTTAAGCGCCGTGGTGACGTGCGTCAAGCTAAGTTGTACTACTTGCGCGACTTGTCTGGTAAGGCAGCACGTATTAAGGAAAAATTGGGTAAGCGTTAAGCTTAATCCAATAAAAAAACCGCCCTTAACTTAGCGTTAGGTGCGGTTTTTTTTGGCTTAAAATAATTATAAAAAGCTTATTAAAAGCGTAATTTTCAATTCTACTTATTCTAAAATTTGCCAAAGATAGGAAAGGAACACAGCTATATTATCAACATTTAAAGTCTCCAAAGGCGATAAGAGACTTTAAGTCGATTTTATATAGGATAACGTTACCCCTAGCCAGAGACCCTTGCACCTAAAACACTTGACTTACCGTCTTTGAAATAAAATATATTAAATATTTATTGT
>JGI20152J14361_10002919_pt1 | contig 9912 bp, 9 predicted proteins | sample COG_02_FD_14361 | JGI IMG/M metagenome (IMG submission 14361)
ACTATGATGTCGATGAAATCCAGTTTATAGCGCAGAACACAACCTCTTTACTAGGAGAGGATGTTGATGTTTTTGCTACTTTCATGGATATGTTGGAAGATCTTGATGACGTTCAAAATGTATTCCACAACGTGGCATAATTGAACAAGATCCAAGATTGGCGCGTACAATCTTCAGACACTGATTTCTGGTGTGCAGATGTTTTCAAGAAGAGGTTCAGCCACACATGAGTAAACGCCTTACTGTATTGTCACTTTCCTTGTTATGGATTGTTTCCTCCTGCGGTGGTGGTGGCTCCTCAAAACTGCCTACTGTGATACCTCCATCTCCTGAGCCAGTTGGAGAAGTTATACAACTAGAAAGCGAGGTCTCTATAGGTCAGTCGACTGAGCTTGTCTTGTATGTCCCTGAAAATGACCTTACGAGTATCAGCTGGCGTCAAACTGCAGGTGCTGATCTCGAATTTTATGCCAAGGATAGCAAGGTGATCGGTTTCAGTCCCACTGAGTCTGGGAGCTATGAGATGGAAGTTGATTACACGATTGATGGTTCCACCACAAATACAATCTCGCACACTTTCACTGTTGATGACAACCAGAGTCAACTGAGTGTGCGTCTTGGCCATGCGGTTACAGAAGGTAATGCCGTGTCCCTTTTAAGCTATGCCACTAATGATTCTGAATCGAATGAAATCGACAAGAGCTCTTGGCGATGGACCCAAACCAAAGGGCCGACTGTAGTATTCTCAGAACTTACCACGAATGGTCAAGTGGCGGTATTTTTCGATGCACCCAATGTAGATCAGGATACTGTGCTTGAATTTTCTCTGGAAGGGGAGATCAGCGGCCAGAGTCATAGTGATGAAATTGCAATATTGGTCGAAAATAGCAACATACAAGTCCCACTGGACGATGCACCGTTCACTAGCCGGGTTGCTGATGTATTTTTGTATAACCCGAATTCTCCGGCAGGAGAACAACTAATCAGCTGTGTTTATTCCAATAACACTAGATATGATGATTGTACTTTCGGCCAGTCACCGCTAATAGCGCAGATCACTACGACACCAACTGTTGATGATATTATGAACAGGGTGATTGTGTCCCATCAATGGATGGGCGATCAGTTTAAGAAGTTTCTAGAAAACTACGATACTAATGATGACTTTAAAAACCTGTTGCGGGCAACTACTGCGGTTGTGATCTCTTATGATGTTAGGCCCTCTTTTTATAGTCCCACACTCGGTGCAATTTACCTCGATCCAGATGATCTTTGGGAAACACCTGCTCAGCGGGATACGATAAATCAGGCGCCAGATTACCGGGCAGGCTTTGGGGCTGAATTACAGTTCGAGATGCCTTGGCGTTATGTAAAAGACAACGCCTATGCCTATTATTCGTACCCATTACGCTACCGGCTATCTCGATCTTTGGATGACTCTGAGTACTCCTTTGCTAGTCTGCTATATCACGAGTTAGCTCACGCTAATGATTTTTTTCCAAGTACTCGCTGGTTGACTTACTCTAACTCAACCACTGTATATGACGCAGTTGTCGAGGTTTTTAATGCAAATCAAATTGTCTCAGATTACTTGCAGGACAACTATCCTCTTGATTCTCTATATGCTTCAGGGGGGCAAAATGAACTTACTCGGCTGGCCCAGGTGCGATTTCAAGACCCTGCATTGGTAACACAACAGCAAATTGATTACACCATGACTGATGTAGCTAATATGTTTAAAACTGAAGGAGCGCCTCAATTTTATAGTTACAGTTCTACACGAGAGGATTTNGCGATTTTATTNGATGGCTTTATGATGTTTGCTCGCTATGGTGTCAGTCGAGATGTGGCGGTCAGTGACCAGCAATACAACGATATCGTTTGGGGTCAGAGAGACAGGATGGGTGAGTCCTGGATTAAACCGAGAGTTTCCTTTGTTGCAACTCGAGTGCTGCCTGAATTTACAACTGCAGCAACAGTGGTTCAAAATTTATCTCCTCCCACAGTTTTGCAAGATAGTAAAACCTGGCGTGAAAGCGTAGTGATTGATGAGTTAGCTGAATTTGGCNTAGGCCCGTCATTAAGGACTGAACCCATAGATGCTCGTTTAGTGCCACGAGATGGAGTGTCCCGACACAAGGGATTAGATCGACACTTCGAAAAACTTCTTAGAAATTAACCAGCGATATCCAAAATAATAAGCAGACTGAGGTGCAAGCATGTTCTACTGTAATTATTTCCGAGCTTCAAAGACTCCTCATTTTTTAAGGCGCGTTATAGCTTTATTAGCAGCAATAGTGATGGTTACTCTTTCATTGCCTTCAGTAGCGGATACCCAATTAATTCATGCGGGGACTTTACTTGCGGTTCCAGGCCAAGAGCCACTGCAAAATCAAACGGTGGTTATCACAGATGGCAAGATTGTATCGGTTCAAGATGGTTTTTTAGCTCCAAGTGATGTTACTACTGAAGCAAGTGTGATTGATTTATCTTCGAGTTTCGTTATGCCTGGTTTGATGGATATGCACGTTCATTTGCAGGGCGAGCTAGGACCAGAAAATGACAGTGAGCAGTTAAAGATGTCCTCAGCAGATGTGCTTGTTGAAAGTGTGCATCATGCCAAGCTAACGTTGCTTGCTGGGTTTACCACCGTAAGAGATGTTGGTTCACAGCCAGAGCAAATGTATGCCCTGCGAAATGGAATCAATAAAAACTGGGTGGCTGGGCCTCGTATAATCGCTTCAGGGAACGTTTCTGTAACTGGTGGTCATGGCGATATCGATGGCATTAGTCCTGATCTGATGGAAATGTATACGGCTAAAACGATCTGTGACGGTCCCTATGATTGTCGCCGAGCAACCCGCCGAGCGATTAAGTTTGGTGGTGACTTGATTAAAATTACCTCTACTGGTGGTGTTTTGTCAGATACTAATACTGGCACTTCTCAACAGATGACAGAGGGCGAGCTTATAGAAGTCGTAGATACCGCTCATGGGCTTGGTCGAAAAGTTGCAAGCCATGCCCATGGTGCTGATGGTATCAATGCAGCTCTTCGGGCAGGGGTTGACAGTATTGAGCATGGAAGTTATGCCGATAAAGAAAGCGTCCGTTTGTTCAAAAAGAGCGGTGCATACTTGGTTCCAACATTATTGGCAGGCCATACTGTGATGAAAATGGCCAAAGAAAGCGATTTCATGTCTGACGCCATTAAGGTGAAAGCCATTGACGTTTCCTCAGCTATGGCAGGGAACTTCACCAAGGCTTATGAAGCTGGTGTTAATATCGCTTATGGGACTGATAGCGGCGTTTCTCGACATGGCACAAACGCTTACGAGGCGATTTTAATGTATGAGGCTGGCATGAGTGCGACTGACATTCTCAAGTCTGCTACTGTTAATGCTGCTGATCTGATCGACCATAGTGACTCATTGGGAACTGTTGAGCCGGGCAAGCATGCGGATATTATTGCTACAGCACTAAGTCCACTAAAAGACATTACAGCACTTTTAAAGGTCGATTTTGTAATGAAAGGCGGAGTTATCGTTAAGCAGTGATATTGGGTTGGCCCCAGTATTGGAATGTCTACTCATAAGCTTGGTTTTCCTAGTCTTGTCGATGTTCATTATCGGCAGGCAGTTGTTTGGCTTTGGCCTTGGGAGTGTTTTATTAATGATAACGGTGGCAATGGCAGTTTTGATGGCGATTAGGGGCTCTCGGGGTTTCTATTTTTTAAGCAATAAGGATAAAAGGTTCTTATATGAATGGTACTGAAATACTGTTTCCAGTGTTGGCCAATATTTTATTGGTCATTATTATGTTTTTTGTTTTAGGTGCTCGAAAAGGAGCTGCAGTTAAAGCGGGGCTTGTTAGTCGAGATGACACTGCNCTCGACAATAAAGCATGGAACGATGAAGTGGTAAAAGTCTCAAATAACATAGCCAACCAATTTGAAACCCCCATTTTATTTTATTTGCTCTGTTTGGGGGCGGTTGTCGGGGGAGTGTCTGATACAGTATTGATCGTATTGGCATGGTTTTATACGGTGTTGCGATACTTCCATGCATACGTGCATGTTACTTCAAACTACGTGCCTCTTAGGATGAAGGTATTTATTGTTTCGCTCTTAGCAATTTTGGTTATGTTAGGTCTGATCGCGGCAAGGTTGTCATTAAAACTGATCGCTGCATGACCTGATTTTTTATTGACGGCGACAAAGGCTAATAGGCAATCCATCAGTAGGCTTTGATATTGGTGATTGTTGCACCGGCATTTCGTAGCCCTTGGGGACACTCCAGCGGTAATTCTTAAGCATTTCAAACATCACAAGCTTTATTTGCATCTCAGCAAAGTGCAGCCCAATGCACATGTGGGCGCCGCCACTAAATGGAATCCAGCTATAGGCGTTTCGCTTGTGCTCTTTGCGCTCTTCATTAAAACGGAGGGGGTCAAATGCTTTGGGATTATCCCAGTAGTTGGCGCTGTAGTGAGTGTGTATAGGGGAGGTGATGACCATAGCACCAGCGGGAATTGAATAGCCCTCAAACTCAAACGCTTTATTGCTAAATTTAGGTAACGTCGACAGAGGTGGGTAAAGCCTCAGTGCCTCTTTCATGACCCACTCTGTCTCGATCATTTTATTGAGATCTGTTAGCTCTAAAACCTTTCCCTCTAGCCCTGACATCTCCTGCCATAATCGATCTTGCCATTCTGGGTTTTTTGCTAAGGCATAAGTCATACTNGTCAATGCACTTGTAGTCGTGTCGTGAGCAGCCATCATTAAAAAATTGATATGATCAATAATCTCTTGGTCTGTGTAAGAGNTCCCATCTTCATCTTGAGCTCNACATAAAATCGAAAAAAGATCTTGTCCACTGCCGGTCTTTCNCTCTTCTATNAGGGGTTGGAAGAANTCACACATAGTCTTTCGGGCACGGATGCCTCTCCACAAAAGAGTCCCCGGAAATGCAAAGGGNAATCGCCACATGGAGGCGGCAACAGTTGCTTCAAAAGCTTCGTTGATTTTTCTAGCGTCNGGCCCAAGGTCCATACCTAAAAATACCGTTGCGGCAAGATCTAGGGTGGTTTGCTTGAATTTGGAGTAAGCAAGGACCTGTTTATCGCCTAAGGTTGGTTGCCAGTCTGTAATGCATTGCTCTATTTGCGGAGCCATTTGTGAAAAATACCCCCGCATTGCTTTGCTTTTAAATCCCGCCTGCATAAGGCGACGATGATACCGGTGATCCTCCGCATCTCGCAACATCAAACCATTTGGGAAAAGACGACCAATAATTTGGTCCCATGCTTTCTTGTTCGATAATGTGTTTTCTGGGTTCAACAGTGCAAAACGGTTGGCATCAGCACCAAATAAATGTACAACCTCAAGTTTCCCTACCTTTTGCATGACGACATTGCCATAGTTTTGGCTTAAATGCTGCGTGTGTTTAAGGGGGTCAGAATAACTAAGTGAAACCAGTCGCCAAGACTCTAGGAAGCCTATTTTTATTGGCGTTAGTGGCTTGGTCTTAGTCAACTGCCGGGTACTTGGACTGTCCAACATATATACTGCCTTTTAAGTTAATCAAGGTCTTGAATGTGGACAATGGAGATTATCGATATCCGTGTATTTAATGCTCATTAATTTGTTTTTGCTAAATCAATTTTATGCATACTCGAGGAGCACTATAGAAGAGGTCTTGTAAATTTTAAAGAACAAAAAGTGACTTAGCGCATAAAAAAAGTAGTCAGTGACCTAATGCGCGTAATAAGTTAAATTAACGCCCTTAATAAGGAGACACTGTTGATTAAAGCATAGGGACTTTGCCCTCAAACACTGTGAAAACTTTTATCAGAAAACCATTTAGGAGTTAATGTGAATAATAATGTAATAAAAATAATTGCGGCTGTTCCAGGAATACCAATGTTAGTGAATGCATTGATGTTTATTTTACAACCGGAAACGGTAACGGCTGATCTGGGTATGCCTCTTCTCGAAGGAGTAGGGTTGAGTACTCAGTTGGCGGATTTAGGTGCATTTTTTACTTTTTCGGCGTTATTAATATTTTATGGCGTGCTTAAGTCAAACGGTGAGTACTTGCGAATTGTTGCATTGTTACTTGGTTTAACTGCGATCTTACGGGCTGTTGCTTGGGTGGTTAACGATGCGGCACTGGCAGGCACACTGATTGGAGCAGAGATCTTACTGGTAGTGTGGTTGTGGATATCGGCAAAATATATAGATAAATTAAAGCAAGTTAATGGAGCAAATGAATGAAACTAATACGTTGGATTTTGGGCAGATTATCTTAGTTGTTGATGCTCTTGCATCTCCTAAACCCATCGCGCGTGACCCCTCTGTTCAAAAAGAGATTGATCAGGTGACCGCATCGATGTCGATGTATCAGTTCAATACCTGCCCATTCTGCGTAAAGGTTCGTCGAGAACTCAAACGCCATTCGCTGAATATTGAATTACGAGACGCTAAAAATGATGCTGAGATAAAAGCGGAATTGGTGAGAGAGGGTGGGCGACATATGGTTCCTTGCTTGCGTACAGATAAACCCGATGGAACTACGCATTGGCTTTACGAGTCAACTGATATCATCGCACATTTAAAAAAGGAACTCAGTTTATAGTCAGACCTAGGCCGCGGTAAGAGGATTAACCCTCCTACCGCGGTCATGTAGTTTAAGGATTTAGGAGAGATTGCATGGTACCCAAATAATCTATCCATGCATCTCGACCTGACTCCGTTAAGTGGACAAGTGTTTGGGGTTTTTTACCAGCATAACCCTTCTCTTGAGTTACGTAGCCAGCTGCCTCTAACTTACTGAGGTGCGTTGACAAGTTACCATTGCTTGCGCCTGTTTTGTCCAGTAGTTCTGGGAAGCTAGCGGGATTTACGGCTGACAAGTAGGCCATGATTCCCAAGCGAAGTCTGCCATGAATAACCTCATCAATCGCTTCAATATCGACAGATGAATTTTTAGGCGACATGTTCGGCCCTCATGGTTTTTAGCGACGGAAGCACTACGGTAATAAAGGCAAAAATGGCTGCAATAAGGTAGAAATGTGATTCTCCAAATACCGTTAAGCAGGCAATACTGGCCGCAAAAGAGGCAGCCGCAGGATAATACATCCACTTATAATGACTTGTGCGTGCGGTTACTCCGTAGGCAAGACCTTGGCCACCAAAGCCAACAATGGGTATAAAATCAAAAAGAGCGGCTGTTCCAGAGCCAAAAATCATGCTCGAAGTAACGCCAATCCATAAGCACCCCAGCATAATTGAGAACATAATCCATACGGATTGCTCTACCTTATTTGCCGTTGAATGAATGCCTGACCTTTTCACTCTAGATCCGAGTATTGCACTACCAACGCTACCTAAGATAGCAAAAGCTACCCACAGGTAACCGAGTGCCGGAGCCTGCGCGGCGATCTGTCCAGTGACTATTGCCCAGTGTGAGCATAAAGTAGTTGAGAGTAGGACTCCCCACATTAATCCGAACGGCCCGCCTACTAGGGGGCTTTCTTTTGCCGATTTGGCAATGCCAGTAGCGTAATTAATGTCTTCGATAGCTTGTTGAGATGTCATGATATTTCCTAATATGAGTTAATGTAAAACTAGTTTGTAAAACAAACTAGTTTTTGTCAAGGAATTTATTTTGCTCTCTAGATTAAGCTATGAATAATCGTGCAGGGGGTTTAATAGTTCTCGGGGCACTTGCCTTTAAAGTTTGTGTAATAACTTTGTACCCAGGCGATGTCGCGCTCATGATCATCTGAGATATCTAAGAAGGAATCTAGCAGTATTCTTTTGTTTTCGAAGTCAAATGCTGCAAGGAACACCTTACCCTGTACTGCGTGAGCTATCCTAAGGAAACCTGATTTTAGCCTCTCAGTCTTCGCTCGTGTTCCTTCAGGAGACATAGCAAGTAAAGAGCCATTAAGTTTAGACATATTATCTATAGCAATATCTGTCAGGCCAATACCTGGCTTGCTCTTATCAACTGGGATACCACCCATATAGATTAAAAACTTTCCTAAAATAGGTTTATTGAACAGGCTATGCTTGCCAAAAAAGGAGATCTTTGCATCCAGCCCCAAAATCGCAGCAAAACCGAAAACGCCATCCCAGTTAGAGGTGTGTGGACCGACAATGATGATGATGTTCTGATTATCCGATATTTCAGGTAATGATCCTTCAACTTTCCAATTAAAGGCTCTAAGAAACCACTTTCCAATTAATTGTACTAATCTTGGACGAGAGGCTCTGTATCTTGCGGGGATTTGCTCGCTAGAAACCGTTTTATTTTTATGGGTCATTTTTGTTTGGTTTAGATAATAAGTAGGCCCCATACGCACCAAAAAGGCCACAGGCAGAGATAATTAAATAGTAAATCTTATAACCAAGGCCACCGGGATATTGCTCTAACAGTGGGGCGCTAATAAGTGGTAAATACCATTCTGGGAAGTATCCGATCATTGAGATCATGCCGATGGCTAATCCCTTAATTTTGTTGGGGACGTTACATCCGCCCAATGTAGCCCAGTACAAGCCTCGGACACCGTAGGTAAGCAAACCGATAAGTAGTACTAGAGTAACCATCATAAAAGTCGCAGATGTGGTAGGCAAAAAAGCCATCATCGAAAGTGATATTGAGGCAAGCACCAACAGTATAGAAAGTACCTTTTCCGGATTCGACCAGTCGCCTATGAAGCCAGCAGCAATGCCACCTATGGGTCTCATCCACAGCTTAGCCACGGTTATCGTGCCAACCGCCACGGCAGTAAGTCCGAAATTCTGTTGTAGATAGGCTGAGAAGGAGTATGTAGCATAAAATAATTGATACCCACAGACGATACACAGGGCGCAAAGCCAAATTTCACGACGCCTAAGTACGTCCATTAAGTCCTCTATAAATGGTCTTGTACTTGTCGTTTCTTCTGCTTCAGATTCTTCTTCGAAATCGTCAAGGAGCCAATATACGAGAGGGGATACCACCAGCAAAACGCCAACGTAGAGGTAAATAACCTGTTTGAGAGCAAGGCTTGTTGTCCCGCTACTCTGACTCAATACATAGGCAAAGATTGCGACAGCAACGGTTGCTAAAAGTGCTTCAACTAGCCCTCGACCACCATCCAAGATGCCAAAAAAACGACCCTGTTGATCTGCCCGTGCGAGCATGGCTACTAACTTAATGTGTGCTGACCAGAAGGTTAATCCAGTCGCTATACCCCAAGCACCATAGATGATGAGCAATGCATCATATGAAGGCATGGTTGAGAACCAAATTCCTAGTAATCCAGTGGCTAGTAACGAAAGAGAAAGTAGTTTGCGGGACGAAAAGCGATCGGCTAGCCAACCACTAGGAACATAAGTAATGACAAAAATTAGGCCAAGCATCGAACTGCAATAGCGCAATTGTGTTTGGGTAATGTTAAATGACTCTAATATTGAAAGCTCAAAATTTTGCCGCAAATAGAGAAGAGGGTAAATAGCACCTGCAGCAATAACAATGAGCGCAAGCTGACTGTAACTCCTAAGAGTGGATGAAGTAGCTAATTGCAAAAGGACTCCAAAGTATGGAAATTTGGTAGTCAGTGTAGCCTAATCGCATCTGATAAAAAACTGTTCAAAGGGGTCAAATTGCAATGCACATTTTTGCTACAGGCTTTGCTATGTTAGGGGAAACGCAGCTACTACTTTTAGCTATTGACTTAATGGGCTAGCTGCTAAATGTGGATGTTTTTACATAGGTATACGCTTAACGAAGGCTGTTACTCTGTTGGCAAGAGCTTTTGTAGAGGAGGGCGATAGAAGATCACCTGCTAAGGCGTGAGAGTCCGGATCTTCAGTATCATTGAACTCAATGATCTGTTTGTCTATTGAGCCAAAACGACGAAAAGCTT
>JGI20152J14361_10002929_pt1 | contig 9894 bp, 9 predicted proteins | sample COG_02_FD_14361 | JGI IMG/M metagenome (IMG submission 14361)
CAGGATTTAACTGCATCAAAATGAAAGTTGGTGCTATAGATTTTGACCAAGAACTTGCTCTTTTAAAGACCATACGACAGCGGTTTTCAAAAGATGAAATTGTTTTACGAGTCGATGCAAATGGCGCTTTTTCTGCTGAAGAAGCTCCTTCGAAATTAGATGCCCTTGCAGCTTTTGACATTCACTCCATTGAGCAGCCGCTTATGCCGGGGCAATGGGAATCTATGGCTGCTTTATGCAAAAACACACCCTTACCCATTGCTTTAGATGAGGAGCTGATAGGCGTTTTTGGCAGCAGTCAAAAGCAGCAGCTTTTGGACATGATAAATCCGCAGTATATAATTCTAAAACCGAGTTTCGTTGGCGGCTTTCGTGGATCACAAGAATGGATTAAGCTAGCTAATGAGCGTCAAATCGGTTGGTGGGTTACGAGTGCTTTGGAAAGTAATATTGGATTGAATGCAATAACACAATGGACCTATACACTTAATCCAAAGGGCCCTCAAGGTTTAGGGACAGGAAGTTTATACACCAATAACATCCATTCACCCTTAGTGGTTGAAAAGGGCTATATTGGCTATGATAATACAAAAAAATGGAGCACAATTCAATGAATACATTTTTAGAAAAAGAGTTAGATAAGTGCCTGCCATTTGCATGGTATTTACTGGGTTCGATGATCGTTATTATTTTTAGTTTTATGGGGCAAGTACCCATGTTATTCTTCCTATCTGAAGAATCTACAAAAACAATGGACCCTAAAAATCCCATGAGTGTTTTTGCTCACTTAGATCCCAACCTCACCTTGTTTCTCATTCTTTTTTCTTTCTTTATTGCATTTTTAGGTTTTCTTTTTGTACTTCTAAAAATTCACAAACAAAGTTTGGTGAGTGTAACAACTTCTCGTAAAACAATAGATTTCAATCGTTTTTTCTTTGCATTCAGCTTTTGGGCAATTGCATCCATACTTTTTGTTGGAATTGACTACTATTATTTTCCACAAGATTATGAGGTTAGGTTTCAATTGAAACCCTTCTTAATTATGTTTGGAATATCGGTGGTGCTCATTCCGTTTCAATCTGGATTAGAAGAATATCTCTTTCGAGGATACCTGATGCAGGGTTTTGCTAAACTAACCAGAAACCGTTGGCTTCCGCTTATATTAACGTCTGTTATTTTTGGAATGTTGCATGTTTTTAATCCAGAAATTGATAAACTGGGCATGGGACTTTTGTTTTATTATATAGGAACAGGATTCTTTTTTGGTATCATGACCCTAATGGATGATGGGATTGAATTGGCGTTGGGCTTTCATATTGCCAACAATCTAATCACAGCATTACTTGTAACTGCCGACTGGACCGCCTTCCAAACCTATTCTGTTTTAAATGATATTTCCGAGCCAACCCTTATACCTGAATTGGTTTTATCTCTACTTATTCTCTACCCAATAAGTTTGTTCATTCTTTCTAAGAAATACGGATGGACAAATTGGAAGTACAAACTAACAGCAAGAATCGATGAAAAAGAAGCCGAGTTATAGAAACGTCCACAACCGGTTTAAACTGAATGGAAATAACTATTCTTTTAACGACCTTTTTGAAGTTGCCTACAGTTTTATAAAAGAAGGAGAACCGCACGAGAAAATAATCGGTGACTTTTTGATGGATTGGATAAATCCTAAAGAAGAAATTGTTTTAAAAACATCAGGTTCTACAGGCACTCCAAAACGAATGCGATATGCAAAACAAGCATTNGTAAATTCTGCTCTAGCGACCGGAGATCATTTTGGAGTGAAAATAGGAGATCGGGCACTGCATTGCCTTTCAGCTGATTTTATTGCGGGAAAAATGATGCTGGTTCGCGCTATGATTTTAGGCCTAGAATTGGATATTGTTCCACCCAATGGAAATGTGTTGGAAGGAAATACTACTTTTTATGACTTTGCTGCTATGGTTCCTATGCAGGTTGTTCATGCGATGAATCAAATCAATCAAGTGAAAACATTATTGATCGGGGGAGCTGCTCCCTCGACAACACTTTTACATCAATTACAATCCAAAAAAACAAACAGCTTTGTTACCTATGGGATGACCGAAACCCTGACACACATCGCTTCGCGTTCTATAAAATCGAACGATGCCGTATATACTGTACTGCCTGGTGTTCACATTACACAAGATGACCGACAATGCCTCATCATCAAAGTGCCTTACCTGACTGATGCGGATGTTGTAACAAATGATGTAGTCACGCTTGTCTCTGATGTAAGTTTCGAGCTTTTAGGTCGGGTAGATCACGTTATAAATTCTGGGGGAGTTAAGATTTTTCCAGAAACTGTAGAGCAGAAGATAGGTTCATTTATTCAGCCTCCTTTTTTTATCACAAGTATTGCAGATGAAAAGTTAGGACAACAAGTTGTTTTGGTTTTAGAGCAACAAAAAGAAACACAAAACTTATTGAATCTTCTAAAAGAAAAGAAAATTCTAAGTCCTTATGAACTCCCAAAAAAAGTATTCTGTTTAGATGCTTTTGAATATACCGAAAACGGAAAACTTAAGCGAGAAGCAACAACTGCTAAACTTGTAGCACACCCATATTAAAGGCTTCTGTGATTGGAGCATGATTTGCAGCTTCTATTCCTCTGCTGATCCATTGTCGAGTCGTTAAAGGATCTATAATGGCGTCTGTCCATAGGCGAGAGGCAGCGTATACAGGAGCGGTTTGTTTGTCATACCCCTCTTTTATTTTTTTGTATAACCTTTTTTGTTCTGCTTCATCGATTGGCTCCCCTTTTTTCTTTCTAGAAGAAGCTTCGATTTGCGCCAATACCTTTGCGGCTTGCGACCCTCCCATAACTGCCATTTCGGCACTGGGCCAGGCTACAATAAGTCTTGGGTCAAAGGCTTTTCCACACATGGCATAATTACCTGCACCATATGAATTCCCCATAATTACAGTAAATTTGGGTACAACTGAATTGGAAACAGCATTCACCATTTTGGCGCCATCTTTTATGATTCCACCGTGTTCGGCCTTACTTCCAACCATAAAACCAGTTACATCTTGTAAAAAAACAAGAGGTATCTTCTTTTGGTTACAATTCGCTATGAAACGAGTGGCCTTATCTGCAGAATCCCCATAGATTACTCCACCCAATTGCATTTCTCCGTCAGCTGACTTCACCACTTTTCGTTGATTTGCAATTATACCGACAGACCAACCATCAATCCGAGCATAGGCTGTTATAATGGTTTTACCGTATCCTTTTTTATATTCTTGTAGTTCAGAGTTGTCTACTAAGCGTTCTAAAATAGGGTAAGTGTCATAGGGTTGGTTTCTGGATGCTGGGAATAATCCATAAATTTCCTTTTCATCTAATTTGGGAGCAACTGCTTCTATACGATTTAATCCGGCTGTATCTGGAGCTCCAACCTTGTCTATTAAAGCACGAATATGATCTAAGGCAGCTGGATCATCTTTTACCTTATAATCTGCAACACCACTAATTTCAGTATGGGTTGTTGCACCACCTAAGGATTCATTGTCTATTGTCTCTCCAATGGCAGCTTTTACGAGGTAACTGCCAGCCAGAAAGATACTTCCGGTTTTATCTACAATTAGGGATTCGTCGGACATTATTGGAAGGTAGGCACCCCCAGCGACACAACTACCCATGACCGCAGCGATTTGTAGAATTCCTTTACTGCTCATCCGCGCATTGTTTCTGAAAATACGACCAAAATGTTCCTTATCTGGGAAAATCTCATCTTGTAAGGGTAAAAAGACCCCAGCACTATCTACTAAATATATTATGGGTAAACGGTTTTCGAGTGCAATCTCTTGGGCTCTTAGATTCTTTTTTCCACTCATTGGAAACCAAGCTCCAGCCTTAACCGAAGCATCATTAGCAACAATAACACAGAGGCGTTTGTGAATATAACCTAAAACGACTACTACTCCAGCAGCAGGGCATCCATTGTATTCTTTGTACATACCAGATGCAGCAAAGGCGCCAATTTCTAGCGCTTCAGTATCCGAATCAATAAGGTATTCAACACGTTCACGTGCAGTCATTTTTCCTTTTTCACGAAGCTTTTGCAACTGTTTTTTTCCACCGCCTAGGGTGATGGTAGTAAACTGTTGTCGTATAGAAGACCACAAGAGTTTGTTGTGATCCTCATTTTTGTTGAAGCTTTGGTCCATGTGTGATATTTAAATTCAAAATTACAAAATATTCAAAGGTTCGAGACAGCGATTTACGGGAATTCTTTCTTGGGTTCTCTTCTTTAATTCTATTCAATTTAAAATAAATAAGCGATATTTGCTTGTACACGATAAATAAACAAACATGAGTTTAAATAAAAATAAAATCTTTGGTTATGCTGCCNTAGTGATTCTAATCCTAGGAACGGCATTNATTGCCTTAGGGTTAATTAAGTATCCTGAGTATGCTATTGGATTTTGTNTTGCTGGAGTTGGATTTTACGCAATCGCGTGGGCATTTAATGCTTTAAAGGGAAGAATATAATCATGTCAGACGATAAAAAAATAATTTTTTCTATGTCGGGNGTTTCAAAAACNTACCCTTCTGGAAATAAGCCGGTGCTTAAGGATATATACTTAAGCTTTTTTTATGGCGCAAAAATAGGTATCCTTGGACTCAATGGTTCAGGAAAATCAACGCTTCTTAGAATAATAGCGGGTACTGAAAAGAATTATCAAGGGGAGGTAAACTTTTCATCCGGATACAAGGTTGGTTATCTTGAACAAGAGCCGCTTATGGATGAAGATAAAACAGTTCTTGAAGTAGTAAAAGAAGGAGTAGCGGAAACAGTAGCTATTTTGGATGAATACAATAAAATAAACGATCAGTTTGGCTTAGCTGAAGTATATGAGAATGCTGATAAAATGCAAGAACTCATGGATCGTCAGGCGGTGCTTCAAGATGAGATTGACGCTGTAAATGCATGGGAGCTCGATACGCAACTAGAAATTGCAATGGACGCACTGAGAACTCCGGCTGGAGACCAAAAAGTAAGTGTACTGTCGGGTGGAGAACGTCGCCGTGTAGCTTTGTGTCGTTTGCTTTTACAAAAACCTGAAATCCTCTTACTGGATGAGCCAACCAATCACTTGGATGCAGAATCGGTACATTGGTTAGAACACCACTTGGCACAATACAAAGGAACGGTAATTGCAGTAACGCATGACCGGTACTTCCTAGATAATGTAGCCGGTTGGATTCTGGAGCTTGACCGTGGTGAAGGTATTCCATGGAAAGGGAATTACTCTTCTTGGTTAGACCAAAAGTCAACCCGTATGGCGCAGGAGCAAAAAACGGCATCGAAGCGTCAGAAGACCTTGGAACGTGAATTGGAATGGGTACGTATGGCTCCTAAGGGACGTCAGAGTAAACAAAAGGCACGTTTGTCGAATTATGATAAGTTGGTGAGTCAAGATCAAGGAAAGACACAGGAAAAGTTAGAAATTTTCATACCCAACGGTCCCCGTCTTGGAACCAATGTGATTGAAGCAAAAGGAGTAAAGAAGGCATTTGACGATAAATTGCTATACGATGATCTTTCATTCAACTTACCACAAGCTGGAATTGTTGGTGTAATTGGTCCAAATGGGGCTGGTAAATCAACAGTTTTTAGAATGATCATGGGCGAAGAGACTCCAGATGGAGGAAATTTTTCGGTTGGTGAAACTGTAAAACTTGCCTATGTAGATCAATCGCATTCCAATATTGATTTAGAAAAATCGATATGGTCTAATTTTAGTGATGAACAAGAGCTCATTATGCTGGGNGGAAAACAAATCAATTCCAGAGCATTTTTAAGTCGTTTTAATTTTAGTGGAAGCGATCAGAATAAAAAAGTTTCGACTCTTTCTGGTGGGGAACGTAACCGACTGCATTTGGCAATGACGCTCAAAGAAGAAGGGAATGTATTGCTTTTAGACGAGCCGACTAATGATTTGGACGTAAACACCTTACGTGCCCTTGAAGAAGGCTTGGAAAACTTCGCTGGTTGTGCAGTTGTTATTTCTCACGATCGCTGGTTTTTGGACCGTATTTGCACACACATACTTGCTTTTGAAGGCGATTCACAGGTATACTTCTATGAAGGTTCCTATTCCGATTATGAAGAAAATAAGAAAAAACGCTTAGGNAAAGACCTTATGCCCAAGCGAATCCAGTACCGTAAATTGACACGAGACTAAATAAAANANANCTATTTTGACCACTTTATAAAACCCTCAATTTGAGGGTTTTGTTTTTTATTTTATATTTGGGATAACTCAAATCGTATTATATCATGGAACACCCAATACACGCAATCAACTGGTTTGAAATCCCAGTACACGATTTTAAGCGCGCAAAAACATTTTATTCAACCCTTTATGCCTACGAAATGAAAGTAATGGAATTGGGACCCGAGAAAATGGGTATCCTACCTTCCGATCCAGAACAAGGTGGCATTTCGGGCGCTATTGTTTCTGGAAAAGACTACCGACCCCATGCAGACGGAGTCAAAGTTTACCTCAATGGAGACCCCGACCTCAACATTATCCTCAATCGGGTTGAAGCTGCAGGAGGGAAGGTCGTTCAAAAATAAAACACAGATAACCCCAGAGATTGGCTATATGGCAGTTTTTGAAGATACGGAAGGCAATATAATTTCTTTGCATTCGCATGCCTAGAAAGCACCTGCTTTCATCTTAGAATATCCGCCACCGCTTTTACCTTTAGAACTAATAATAACTTAACCTCATTCATATGAAAAATCTACTCTGCCTAATCGTAACCTTAATTATTTCTTTTCTTAGTCATGGACAAACAAGCCTATATGAAAACCCTCAATTTGACCAAATTGCAGCAGACCATAAAGTAATTGCAATTTTACCTTTTAGCGCTTCAGTTAAGCTAAGACCAAAACAAATGAAAGAACTTTCGAAATCTGATATTGAAAAACTTGAAGAGTCTGAAGGATATTCAATCCAAAGATCCATGTATTCATGGTTTTTAAAACGAAAAGGAAGGGGAACTTTAGCAATCAATATTCAGGACATATCCCTAACAAATTCAATTTTATCTAAACAATCCATTTCATTTGATCAATTAAGTACATATTCTCCTATAGAATTAGCAGAGATTCTGACGTAGATGCTATTATTATGGGAGATTTAAACACTAATAAACCCATGTCTGAAGGAGCCTCAGTTGCTTTAGGTCTGTTAATTGGTTTTTGGGGAACTACAAATACTGCCATAGTTAATATGTTTATTTACAATGGCTCTGATAGACAGTTGTTAATTAATTATCATAAAAAAGTGCGAGGCACTCTTGGGAGTACTCCCGATGATTTAGTAAATATTATAATGAGAAAAGCGTCGAGAAGAATTGCTTACACCAAGAAACAACTAAAAGTAAGCCGTTACTAGAGGTCTTATTTTTAAGTCAATTTACTGATTCAATGCTGCATCAATCAAATCGGCTACATCGATTCGAGCTCCTTTGCGAATAGTGTCTGTAACCGTAAGCAGCAGTAAATCTTTACCAGGTGTTTTTAGAAATATCTTTTGACCCCAAGGCAATTCTACTCCGCTTTGAGAAAAAGGAGTCAATCTCGGGTTCATAATTCCGGGAATTAAAATAGGGAGGGTTTGTGCCGTGGTGTTGACTAAATAGAATCCCACACTTAGATCTACAACTGTTTTCTTTTTCTTTCCTGGGCCTGTTTTAAAGAGGGTATATTCTACTTTGAGAGGGGCAATAAAACGATTTTCTAACTGTAAATAGTGTTTGTCTGCAACTTGTATGGTTGCAAAAGAACCTTTGTTCAACCCAAAACCTTTACTAAGAGAATCTGTTTGATGTGCACGAGCTGACACACCAAGGTCAAACTTAGACTTGTTCCATAATTTCACCGTAAACCCCTTCATATAGGGATAGTCGATGCGTATGACCTGTTTTGGTGGAATTATTAAAGTTGATTTTGGGAGTGTTTTTTTTGTTTGTGCTTGCAATGACATACTACAAATTAGTAGCAAAACAAATAGTAGTATGGGTTGTTTTTTAATGTTCATGATTTCGAAATAATGAGCGCGCTCTCTTGAATCGGGCAAGTCAAAACTATGGCTTTTGAAAGGATAAAAATAATTTATATGTCAAATTGACCTAAAAACAGACAACTAGTCACCTGAATCATAATGGAATAACTTATGAATGGGATAAATAAAAAAGCTATGAATTTTAATAATTTCACTTTAAAATCACAAGAATCTGTTCAAGCAGCTCAACAATATGCTTTTGAAAACGAACATCAACACATTGAAAACGAGCATCTTTTTAAGGGTATGCTTGAAGTTTATACCAATGTTTTGCCTTATATTTTTAAAAAATTACAGGTAGATGAGTCTTTAATCAAACAGCTTAATACAAAGGTTTTAAAAAGCTTCTCAAAGGTAAAAGGCGGAGAACAAATGATCTCTAAAAAAGCTTCGCAAACACTCATGAATGCGCTTAAAATCGCCAAAGATCAACAAGACGAATTTGTTGCAACCGAACATCTGTTTATGGCTCTATTTGAGTCGGATAGCTCTGTGGGGCGCATGCTAAAAGATCAAGGAATTACCAAGAAAAATTTAAAAGGAATAATACAAGAACTTCGAAAAGGAGAAAATGTCATTTCTTCTACCGCTGAAGAATCGTATAATGCATTGAATAAATATGCTAAAAACTTAAATGAACTTGCGAAAAGTGGGATGCTTGATCCTGTAATTGGAAGGGATGAAGAAATTCGCCGTTTGTTGCAGATTTTAAGTCGACGCACAAAGAATAACCTCATTTTGGTTGGAGAACCCGGAACAGGAAAAACGGCAATTGCAGAGGGTTTAGCGCATCGAATTATTGATGGTGATGTTCCTGAAAACTTAAAGGGTAAAAAGATTTTTGCTCTGGATATGGGTGCTTTGATTGCAGGAGCAAAATATAAAGGGGAATTTGAGGAACGCTTAAAATCTGTTATCAAGGAAGTTGTCAATAGTGATGGAGATTTGGTTTTGTTTATTGCTGAAATCCATACGCTGGTGGGAGCTGGAGGAGGAGCGGGCGCTATGGATGCTGCAAATATTCTGAAACCTGCTTTAGCACGAGGAGAATTACGAGCTATTGGAGCCACAACTCTTGATGAATATCAGAAATACTTTGAAAAAGATAAAGCTTTGGAGCGTCGTTTTCAAAAAGTTTTGGTGGATGAACCCGATATTGAGAGTGCAATATCCATTTTGCGAGGCATTAAAGAGAAGTACGAAACACATCATAAGGTGCGTATAAAAAATGAGGCGATTATTGGGGCTATATCGCTTTCAGATCGTTACATAACCAACCGCTTCTTACCAGTCAAAGCGATTGATTTGATGGATGAAGCTGCTTCCAAACTTCGTATGGAAATAAATTCAAAACCAGAAGAACTAGATAATCTTGATCGAAAAATAAGACAAATTGAAATCGAGTTAGTTGCTATTAAACGCGAACAGGATGAAGGAAAAATCAAACAACTCAACGGAGAATTGAGCGAATTACGGGAAGCTCGAAATACAATCTTTACCCAGTGGAGTCAGGAGAAAGAAGTAATAGAGTCTGTGCAACAATCAAAAGTAGCTATTGAGAACTTAAAATCACAAGCCGATCGAGCCGAGCGAGAAGGTGATCCGTTAATAAAAGAAGAGGTTACCTATGAAGATATTGCTGAAATTGTAGCCAAATGGACTGGAATCCCAGTAAGTAAAATGGTACAAACCGAAAAGGAAAAGTTACTGCATTTAGAAGACCACATCCACCATCGATTGATTGGACAAGAGAAAGCTGTAGCAGCTGTTAGTGAC
>JGI20152J14361_10002931_pt1 | contig 9892 bp, 9 predicted proteins | sample COG_02_FD_14361 | JGI IMG/M metagenome (IMG submission 14361)
AAAAACTTTTATGCAGTTAAGTTTAACGCAGAAGGAAACAATGTGATTAAATTTGATGATAGAGAATTTACAAACCCTAATTATAGACCTGAAATGGATAATAGACGAAACGGGAATCATCAACTTACTAGATATTTAGGTGTAAATGCATATCCAACTGTAGTATTTCTAGATGATAATTCGGATATTATTTATAAACTCAGAGGTTACAACTCTCCTGCTCAAATTGAAATTTGGCTTAAGTTATTTAAAGATCAAAAATACAAATCAATTAAAAGTCAAGAAGATTTTGATAAATTTCAAAAATCATTTGTGGCTGAATTTTAATTTTTTAGATACATACTAATTAACTCAGCTGTTTTTTTACTAGCTCCTTTTCCTCCTAATTTCTGTGAAGTAGTTCGTATTCTTTTAACATTAAAGACCTATTACTTTTATTTAGTATTTTTTGAAGTTCAATTACTAGATTGTCTTTATTACAATTGCTTTGAATTAGTTCTTTGACTACATGTTTATCTAGAATTATATTTACCAATGAAATATACTTTAAATTACGAATTAAAATCCTTCCAATTAAGTAAGAGATCATACTGGTTTTATAACAAACTACTTGAGGAACTTTAAATAATGCAGTTTCTAATGTTGCTGTTCCTGACGTAACTATTGCAGCAGAAGAAATTCTTAAAATGTCATATGTTTGATTGCATATTACTTTTATCGAACCAAAATATTCTTTATTAGATGTTATAATTTTTTCATAATAATTTATACTTTTATTTGGTGCTCCTGCAATTACAATTTGATAATCTTTAAAGTTAGATACTACGTCTAACATTAAAGGTAATAATTTGCTTATCTCTTGATGTCTGCTTCCAGGAAGTAGAGCTATAACTGGCTTTGAAGATAGTTTGTTTTCTGCTAAAAATTCTTTCTTATTAAATTCTTTTTGATTATGAACAGCATCTAATAAGGGGTGACCGACAAAGTCAACTTCATATTTGTGTTTGTTTTTATAAAAATCCTTTTCAAAAGGAAGAATTACATACATTTTATCAATTACTTTTTTAATTTTTTTTACTCTTGACTCTTTCCAAACCCATACTTTTGGTGATATATAAAAATGATTAATAAAACTTTTTCTTTTTGCCCATTTAGCAATCTTCATGTTAAACCCAGGGTAATCAATATAAATAATAAGATCTGGATCATAATTTTCTATATCTTTTTTACACAAAGAAATATAATTTAAAATCTTTTTAGCGTTTACTATAACTTCTAAAAAACCCATGTAAGAGAATTCTTCGTAATGCTTCACAAATTCGTTACATTGATCTTTCATCAAGTCTCCACCCCAACACCTAAAAGTTGAAGTAGGATTAATTCTTTTTAGTTCTTTAATTAAATTAGACCCATGTAAATCACCTGAAGCTTCTCCTGCAATTAAATAGTATTTCAATTTATTCTTAGTTTAAGATTAGTGTAAATATTGCTAAAAAAATTGTAAAAAGTAAGACACCTTTTGCTCTTTGATCTTGGTTTTTTTTTATAAAAACAAAGAATACTAAAACATTTAATATTGCACCTAGACTAATTAATTTCCCCAAAAAATTTTCGTAATATGAATTTTTCAAACTTTCAATAATTGAATCATTTTCAGATAAAAATAAGATTGCAAGAACCAATCCAGACAAACTAGACAAAAGAGCAAACAAAACACCTTTTACAACTTCTTTTTTTTTATTCAAAATTCCATGATTTAAGATTATTTAAATAACTATGAGCTGTTAAGTCAAATTGAATGGGTACAACTGAAATATAGTCGTTTTCTAACGCCCAATGATCTGTATCTTGACCTTCATCAAGGTTAACAAAATTACCAGATAACCAATAGTAATTTTTTCCAAGAGGACTAACTCTTTTGTCAAACTTCTCATTCCAATACGATTTTGCTTGTCTACATATTTTTACACCTTTAATTTTATCATTAGATATTTTTGGAAAATTAACATTTAAGACAACTCCTTTTTTTAGGCCATTTTGAAGAACATTCTCTACAATTGATTTGATATAATTATCAATTTGACTAAAGTCAGCATTCCAGTTATAATCCAACAGTGAAAAACCCACTGCAGGTATACCTTCAATGCCTGCTTCTATTGCTGCACTCATTGTTCCTGAATATATTACATTTATTGACGCATTTGAACCGTGATTAATCCCTGAAACACATATGTCAGGTTTTCTTTCCAAAATTTCATTTACTGCTAGCTTTACACAATCTGCTGGGGTTCCTGAAGTACTATATTCGATTTGAGGACCATCATCAATCTTCTCTTTTTTACAAAATAAAGTATTGTTNATCGTAATGGCATGACCCATAGCGCTTTGTGGGCTATCAGGNGCAACAACTATAACTTCCCCTATTTTATTCATCACTTTTATCAATGACCTTAAACCTGGTGCAGTTATGCCATCATCNTTGGTTATTAATATTAAAGGTTTCTTTTTCATTTTATTTATCNTAANAACAAAAGTAGTTATTTTCTCAAGAAATTAATCAAATATATTCTTTAACAAAAATTTAGTACAAAGTAATTATTTTAAGCTTCTTTTTTTATTTAATTTGTGTTAAGTTTAAATCATGCTATGACAAACAAATACATAATAATATTACTTACTACAATTTTTGCTTTAGCATCTTGTAGTTTTACTTCTAATTCATCTAAAGAATCTGATAAAGATCAATTGTTATTACAGTTGGTTTCTTATATTTTGGACGAAGGTCATTATGTAGAAAAAGAATTGGACGATGATTTTTCATCTAAAGCTTTTTACACATACATTGATATGATAGATCCATATAAAAGATATTTATATAAATCTGATATTGAAAAATTTAAAGAATATGAATATTTACTAGATGATCACTTTAAAAATGCCGATTTAACTTTTTTCAATTTAACTCACGAGACACTAATTAAAAGAATTGATGAGTCTAAAGAAATTTATACAGATATATTTAATTCTCCATTTAATTATAAAATTGATGAAGTATTAGTTGTTAATGATTCCATAGAATTTGTTGAAGATTTATCGGAAATGAAAGATCGTTGGAGAAAAACTTTTAAATATTACACTTTAAATAATTTAAATGATTTGCTTTCTGAAAATGATTCCATAAAAGCTTTACTAAAAAATAATAAAGATTTTGATACAACCATCGAACCATTTAAAGAAAAATCTAGAAATTCTTCTCTCGAATTTTGCAATGACGTATACCAATATTACTCTGATCGTTCAAGACAAGAATGGTTTAGTATTTATGTAAATTCGTTAGTTTATCAATTTGACCCACATACATCTTATTTCAATCCAGATGATAAAGATGATTTTGATGTAGATATGTCAGGGAACTATGCAGGAATCGGAGCAAGACTACAACAAAAAATGGATAAAATTTCAGTTGTAGAACTCATTTCTGGTGGACCTGCTTGGAGACAAAATAAACTAGAAGTAGGAGATGTTTTATTAAAGGTTCGACAAACTGATGAAGAAAATCCAGTTAGTATAGTTGGAATGAGAATTAAAGATGCTGTTAAGCTAATTAAAGGACCAATTGAGAGTAGTGTTATTTTAACCATTAAAAAAGTTGATGGACAAATAACAGAGCTAAAAATTCCTAGAGATATTGTTCAATTGGAAGAAACCTATGCTAAATCTTCTATTGTTGAGAGATCCAATTCAAAATATGGTCTCATTAACCTACCTAAATTCTATTTTGACTTTGAGGATTACTCAGAAAGAAATGCTGCCAGTGACATAAAAAAAGAAATTATTAGACTCAAGGATGAGGGTATTGAAGGTTTAATTTTAGATCTTAGAAATAATGGAGGAGGAGGACTTAAGCCTGCTGTGGATATGGCAGGATTATTTATTGAAGACGGCCCTATAGTTCAAGTTCAATCTTTTGAAAAGAGGAAAGAAATTTTAAAGGATAGAGATAGGTCAATCGTATGGGATGGTCCGTTAGTAATTCTTGTAAATGAACTTTCTGCTTCATCTTCAGAAATTTTAGCAGCTGCAATGCAAGATTATAAAAGAGCTATTATTATTGGTAGCACTCAAACTTACGGAAAAGGAACTGTTCAAAATGTATTAGATTTAAATAGAATGATAAAAGCAAATACTAATGGAGATATGGGTGCTTTTAAATTTACAATTCAAAAATATTATAGAATTAATGGAGGATCTGTTCAACTAGAGGGTGTTAAAAGTGATGTAGTAATTCCTAACAGGTATAGTTATATTGATTTTGGTGAAAAAGAACAAGATAATCCTCTTGAATGGGATAAAATAACAGCTGTCGAATACACTCCTTGGTCTAGTAATTTCGATTATTCTAGTGCTATTGAAAAAAGTAAATTGAGGATTAAATCTAATGAGTACTTAAAGTTAATTGATGATAATGCAAAGTGGATAAAATCTGTCAGAGATAATCAAGAATTTACACTGAATTACTTTGATTATATTGATAAAATTAAAGAGGATGAATTAACGGCTAAAAGTTTTGATAAATTAAAAGAATTTAAAACTAATCTTGAATTTAAATCTCTCCCATATGAGATTAGTTTATTTGAAAAAGATTCTACCTTACAACTTAAGCGAAATAGATGGCATAAAAATTTAGCAAAGGACTTATATATAGAAGAAGCTTTAAACGTCTTAAATGATCTTAAAATAAGTTACAACAATTAATGCTTTAGGCAAATAAATTTTTTTTTCTTGATTAAAAACATAAGTATAGCATACATATTATTAGTAGCTTTTTTATCAATTTTTGCTTACTTTTTTATTCCTGATAAATCAACTAATGCTAACCAAATGCATTTGTCGATTCACTCTAAATCTCCAGGTTTCAAAGTGGATTTACTACTCATTGAAAATAATATCAAATATGATCAAACTCTATTTGAAAAACTATTTTTTGGCAATAAAAACTCACCTACTGAAATTGCCTTGCAAAATTATAATCTTAATAAACGTACTTTTTATTACAACGAGTACGGAGATTTTTCTAATGAATTTAATAACAGTATTGAAATTGATGATATTAATAAATTTAAAAGTAATAATTTAATTAATAGAGTTTTTTTACTAGGAACTGATAAGTTTGGTAGAGANGTTCTTAGTAGATTNGTTGTCGGTGCTAGAATATCTTTTTTTATTGGATTTATTTCAGTNTTAATCTCTTTAATTATTGGTGTATTTTTAGGCAGTTTGTCTGGTTATTATTTAGGTAACGTTGATCGATTAATTATGTGGGTCATAAATGTTACATGGTCCATACCTACTTTGTTATTAGTAATCGCGATAACTTTAGCCTTAGGAAAAGGTTTATGGCAAGTTTTTATCGCTGTAGGACTAACTATGTGGGTAGATGTTGCTAGAGTAGTCAGAGGTCAAGTAATTATAATTAAAGAAAGACAGTTTATTACCGCCGCTAGAGTACTTGGATTTAGTGATTTAAGAATTTTAGTAAAACATATTTTACCTAATATAGTTTCTCCTCTTATAATTATTTCTGCAGCAAATTTTGCTGCATCCATATTAATTGAAAGCGGACTTAGTTTTTTAGGTTTAGGCGCTCAGCCTCCAATGGCTAGTTGGGGCTCAATAATTAAAGATCATTATAATTATATTATACTAGGTAAGCCAATGTTAGCATTGATACCAGGAATTTGCATAATGTCATTGGTAATGGCCTTTATGCTTTTAGGAAATAAGTTAAGAGATAAATTAGATGTAAAAAACTAAATTATTTTACTGGGTATTGTAATAATATTTTATTCACAAATGATTTAATTTGCTCTTCCTTCTTTGATGTTTTTTCTGAAATATACCCTTTACCAATACCTTGCCAAACTAATTCATTTTTCTTATAATCTATAATGTCAATGAAAAGTGTCCCTTGAGTAGTAGAAGTGTTATAATTAAAATTATACCATGGGCCATAACTATATCCTAGATAATTGTAAGAATTATTAATATTTATTTGTTCGTTTACTCCTGTAAAAATACTAACAACAACATCTGGATCTATAGAGTTTTTTCTAAGACCTATGGAAGATAGTTCAATTTCTAATGCTTTTAAAATTCTTTTTTTATCAAGTTCATTAATTTTAGCTTTATCTATTCCTTTTTTTGAAAATGCATATGTTTTGTATGATGAAAAGTCAATTTCACTATTATAATCTGTGGTTACTCTAACTGAAGAGCAAGATAAATATGTTAGGGAAATCAATAGAATTAGTAATATTTTGTAGTTTTTCATATTATTTTTAATTTAAATATTTATCGTCAACCTCATTTGGTAAAGTTACTTTTAAATCTGAATTGAGCTTCATTGCTTGTTTAATTGCAAAAATTGCACCACTGTTTCTAGCCCAACTTCTTCTAGCAACTCCATTATTAACATCCCAATGTAGCATTGATTCGATTTTCTTATCACACTCTTTACTACCTTCAATAACCATGCCAAAACCACCATTTATAACTTCACCCCAACCAACACCACCACCATTATGAATACTTACCCATGTTGCCCCTCTAAAACTATCTCCAATCACATTTTGAATAGCCATATCAGCTGTAAATTTTGAGCCATCATATATATTTGAAGTTTCTCTGTATGGGGAGTCTGTTCCTGAAACATCATGATGATCTCTTCCAAGTATAATNGTGCCAATTTTTTTCTCAGCTATTGCTTTGTTAAATGCCTTTGCAATTTCAACTCTTCCTAANGAATCTGCATATAAAATTCTGGCTTTAGAGCCGACGACAAGAGAGTTGCTTTTTGCACCTTTTATCCAATCAATATTGTCTTGCATTTGAACTTTAATTTCATTTGGGGAATTAATCATTAATTTTTCAAGTACTTCACAAGCTATTTCATCTGTCATATCCAAATCATCTTGTTTGTTAGACGCACATACCCATCTAAATGGACCAAATCCATAATCAAAGCACATTGGCCCCATAATGTCCTGTACATAGCTAGGAAATTTAAAATTCACTCCATCCTTTGAAAAAACATCTCCACCAGCTTTGGAAGTTTCTAATAAAAATGCATTTCCGTAATCAAAAAAATAAGTCCCTTTTTCGCAGTGTTTGTTAATAAATTCTGCATGTAAAAGAAGACTTTCTTTTACTTTCAACTTAAATAAACTTGGATCATTTGATATCATCTCATTTGCACTTTTAAAATCCAGATCCTCCGGGTAATAACCCCCAGACCAAGGATTGTGTAAAGAAGTTTGATCACTACCTATATCTATGAAAACATTGTTCTTATAAAACTCCTTCCAAACGGTAATTATATTTCCGTGGTAAGCTAAAGAGACAACTTCTTTGTTTTTTTTGGCAACATTAACCCTTTTGATTAGCTTATCAATATCGCTATACACTTCATCAACCCATCCTTGTGAATGTCTTATTTCAACAACTTTTAGATTAACTTCGGCACAAACTGTAATACACTTAGCTATATTTCCAGCTTTAGGCTGAGCCCCACTCATTCCTCCTAACCCAGATGTTACAAATAATCTTCCCAAAGGATTTTTATTAATTTTTCTAAAAGCATTTAAAACTGTAATAGTTGTTCCATGAACAATTCCTTGTGGGCCAATATACATGTAGCTACCGGCTGTCATCTGACCATATTGAGTTACACCTAAAGCATTAAATTTTTCAAAATTTTCTTTTGAAGAATAATTAGGAATCATCATTCCATTGGAAACTACAACTCTAGGAGCAGATATATTTGATGGAAAAAGTCCAAGAGGATGCCCAGAATTGATAACTAATGTTTGATTGTTATTCATTTCAGAAAGGTATTTCATACACAACCTGTACTGAGCCCAATTTTGAAATACAGAACCATTGCCTCCATAAGTAATTAATTCGTGCGGATGTTGAGCTACTTCTTTGTTAAGATTATTTTGAATCATTAACATAATAGCACCAGCTTGTTTAGTTTTAAATGGATATTGTTCTAGTGGTCTTGCATACATTTCATAAGAAGGTCTGAATCTATACATATAAATTCTGCCATATTGATTTAATTCATCTTTAAATTCCTTATATAAAGTTTCATGATGAATTTTGTCAAAGTATCTTAAAGCATTTGTGATNGCTAATTTTTTTTCATTANTAGATAATANTTCTTCTCTTTTAGGAGCGTGATTTATAGTTGGATCTAAATTTGTTTTTTCAGGTAAATTATTAGGAATACCTTCTTTAATTTGATCTTTGAATGTCATATATTAATTAGTTTTTGGATCATAACCGTAAGGGCAGTGTTTACAATTACTTTGACAACAATATCCTCTTTTTAAATGATACTTTTCGGTAAAACATTTATATCCTTCTTTTGTTATGTAGTAGTTTTTCTCCATAATTATTAGAAAATAATTGTTCTACACAAATATAAAGCAATTTGAATTATCTTTGAATACATGAACGTGATTTTAAAAAACAGTGTTAATGAAAAGGTTCATTTTGACAACAATAATGGATTGCAATTATTTTTAAAAAGAGAAGATAAAATTCACGAAGTTATTTCAGGTAATAAGTATAGAAAATTAAAATATAATTTAATCAAAGCTAAAGAATTAGGTTATAATGGACTATTAACTTTTGGTGGTGCATATTCTAATCATATCCCAGCTGTTGCATATGCAGCAAAAAAAAATGGCTTCAAATCACTTAGTTTTATAAGAGGAGATGAAATAGCAAATAATTATTTAGAAAATCCAACTCTTAAATATTCACATAATTTAGGCATGAAATTTAATTTCTTATCACGATCAAATTATAAACTAAAAACTAATGAAGATTTTTTGGATAAACTAAGAAATAAATTTATAGATTATTTTCTGATTCCAGAAGGTGGAACAAATGCATTAGGAGTTCTGGGGTGTGAAGAAATTTTAAATCATAATGATAAAAAGTTTGATTATATATGTTGTTCTGTTGGTAGTGGTGGTACAATTAGTGGTTTAATAAATAGCTCTTACGAAAACCAAAAAATAATAGGATTTTGTTCAATAAATAAAAAGTATTTATTAAATGATATTACTAAATTTGTAACTAATAATAATTGGATGCTTATTGACGATTTTGCTTTTGGTGGTTATGGAAAAGTTAATGTTGAATTAATTAAATTCATGAACGACTTCAGACATAAATATGATATTTTATTAGATCCAATTTATACATCAAAAATGGCGTATGGTGTTTTAAATTTAATGACTAATAATTTTTTTAAACCCAATTCTAAAATACTAATGATTCACACAGGGGGACATCAGGGAATATTACCTATGAATAAATTTCTAAAAGATAAAAATTTAACTACGATTAATTACTAATGATAAAATTCAGGATACTTATAGTCTTATTAATATTTAGTTGTGGCACAAAAAAAATCATTATTAATTCTCCAGCAGAAATTGAGAATAATAAAAAAGTTGATAAAAAAGTTAATGCTAAACCATCAAAAACAAATAACTCCTCTCTACCAGTTATAAATAATGTTAATGATTACATTGATTATTTTAGTGGAGTTGCGATGGATGAAATGCGAACTTATAAAATACCTGCAAGTATTACTTTAGCTCAAGGAATTTTAGAGTCTGGTTCAGGAAAAGGAAGATTATCAGTTGAAGCGAATAACCATTTTGGAATTAAGTGTCATGATTGGAAAGGACCGAAAATTTTCCATGATGATGATGAAGCCAAGAGTGTTTCAGAAAATACAGCGCACCAGAATACTCTTACAGAGATCACTCTATTTTTTTAACATCGAGATCAAGATACTCTGACCTTTTTGATC